>Ga0302123_10000051_pt1 | contig 86357 bp, 48 predicted proteins | sample CB21_321_MG_FD_203109 | JGI IMG/M metagenome (GOLD analysis project Ga0302123, IMG submission 203109) | Marine microbial communities from Western Arctic Ocean, Canada - CB21_32.1 | ecosystem: Environmental > Aquatic > Marine > Oceanic | place: Canada: Western Arctic Ocean | collected 2017-09-28 | reverse complement strand
GTGCAGTCGGCTCTTGTGTCGGCACTCCGGCCATGTTTCACCTCCTTGAGAAGAAGTGAAGCATGGCCTTTTCTGTCTACATCCGGGCAGGATCCAAATGTCCTCCCCAGGAACCGTGACGGTCAGGAATTGCTGCGTGACGCAAAGGTGGTGCAAGCCGAACAATACGCATTGAATACATGGACTGACGTCGTCGATATTGATGTTTCGCGGGCCTACAACCTGCCTTCGGAAAATCCCGTGACCGTGTCGATGAATCTTGGTGTCTCGGATCTGACACTGGCCAGGGTCAAGAGACTCGACGTGCAACTTGTACGCTCAAGCGATGCGGAAACTGTTGGTCAGCAATCGTTCAACAACCTGGCCGAGGTTTTCCAAAAGACTCTCAATGATCTGCCCAGGCCCTGGGAGTCCGACAAGTACGGGAGCCAGTCCGACAAGGGGCCGGAATTCAATCTGCCATCACCCGTCTGGACGGTCGACCGGACCAACCTGATCGTGACGAAAATCGATCTCAACAAGCTCAATGCGTGGCCGCACAACTATCCTGTACGTGACACGGTATTGCTGGTCCGCGGGGTTGATGCTGGTGGCCAGGAACTGTTCCGGCAAATCAGCGATCCGTTCGGACGCGTCCAACCGCCGCCCAGACAGCCGCCCATCACGTCGGTGACGGTTCGTGAAGACGGGGCCGTGCTGATCAACGGTGAGCCCCGGTTTTTGACCGGTGCCACGCATCAGAACTTTCGCATCAGACATACTCCCGCCCGGATCGCTCAACTGGGTCTGATGGGACACCGTCTGACGCAGGGGTTTGCCAATGAAGACGTCGAAGCCATGTTCGCGAAATACGGGCTGTACTCGTTGCAGGCTAAACCGGACAAGTCCGTCGGCGGCACGCAGCCAGTCATTGAGCTGAATGCTGAGCAGCGTAAGAACTTCGAAGCCTGGGTCGCTCGCGGCGGAATGAAGAATGTTGTCTCGATTAACACGGGCGGCTGGGAGGCGACGATCAACTTCGACGATCCCGCTCAGGTGCAGAAACACAAGGCGACGAACGATTACGTCGCACGGCTCACAAAGCGGCCCTTGGCGATCAGCACCAGTGGAGCCTTCAACGCGTGGTGGCTGCCGAAACTGACGCTGTATGACATCAATCATGCGGAAACCGAGATGTGGGGTCCGATGGACTACAACGTCGTCTTTACGCCCTACACTCGCCGCGCCGGCAAGACGACTGCCTGGGTTTATCTTCCGCAGCTTTACGACAATCACCCTTACGAGCGGTATCGATTCGAAACCTACGACAACATCATTCGCGGCTCGGCTGGAGTGTCGATGATTCAAGGTATCGGCGATCCGACCTTCAATCGAGGACTTGCCGGGGAATTGCGATACCTGGAAAGACCGCTCAACAGTCAGGAACAGGCGCCGGCCGTTTCGTTCGCGCCGCACGGTCTTTCCAACAAGGTCACGCGTTATCAGGGCAAGACGTATGTGCTCGCCACCAACTGCGGTCCTTTGCGGTCGGGGCACTGGACATGGCATAGCGACAATAAACACTCCGGACGCGCCAGCCACACAGGCGACAGCGTTAATCAACAGTGGTTCCGGCCGGGTGGCATTCGTATCCACGGGTTTCGTGGCCTGCCGATGCCTGAGCTGATTCAAAAGGGCGACACACTTGTGCAATACGTGTGGATCGATCCGCAGGAAACTCCCGAGTGGGCGTGTGTGGCGATTCGCGGTGACGGCCGATTCGCCCACAATGCTTTCCTGGGTAAGTTCGATTTCACTCGCCTGCGCGCCGACCGTGGAAACCTGTTGATGTATTCCGAGCTGAATCACTCGGTGTGGCATGAAGTCAACTACGTCATGGACGACGAGACATACGCACGTGCCGTCAAAGTGATGGGTAAGCCGTGGGCCGACAACATAAAGAAGTACGCGGACCTCGGTCGCGAGCAGGTCGACAAGCTGGCCTACCAGGCGGGTCATTTTCACAATCACGGTGCGCTGCCGGCGGCTGGCAACTGGCATCGCATCGAGATCGACGCTGAGCGCGTCGGACTGGTCGGAAAACTCGTTGATGGCTTTGCTTATATGACCAAAGACGGACGCGCCTTGTGGGATCACTCGGTGCTGGAGCGAGACGGCGAAGTTGTCCGCGTCTTTTGTGAAGACTCTGTGGGCATTGATCGCGCAGAACTGAGCGACGTCCGCATCAACGTTCAGGGTTTGAAGCCGGGCACAAAGGTCCGCGTTCTGTTCGAGGGTCGCGAGATCGTCGCCGAGGAAGACGGCTTCGCCGACGCTTTCATCGGAACAGACACCTACGGATACGAGTCACGCGCACCGGAGGGCGACCTCTTTGGATTTGTCCGCGATCCGGATCGTGAACTGGCCCGCATGATGCCCAGCGGCGTCGGCTACAATTACGGACCAACGGTTGTGCATATCTACGAGATCACGCACTGACTGCATTTCGACGACAGCCAATGAACAGTGACGACACGACCAACGAGTTTATTACCGTGGTTTCCGGCCCGCCGAGGTCGGGAACGTCGTTGATGATGAAGATGCTTGAGGCAGGTGGCCTGACACTGCTCTCGGATGACTCGCGTCCGGCCGACAAGGACAATCCAAGCGGCTATTTCGAGTATGCTCCGGTGAGGCACACGTCCCGCGATGCTGCGTGGGTAGCGCTGGCACGCGGCAGGGTTGTGAAGGTCATTTACGCGCTATTGCCGCATTTGCCGCCGAGCGAAGAGTATCGCGTCGTGATGCTCGAGCGTGACATGGAGGAAGTGATCGATTCCCAGCGGGCCATGCTTGAGCGATCGGCCGCCGTCGGAGCTGCGCTGTCGCGTGACGCGTTGATCGCAGGCTATCGCCGTCAACTTGATGAGGTGGAACGATGGATGATCGAGCAGCCGAGTTTCAGTTACGCGACGGTCAGTTACAACGATTTGCTGCACAATCCGGAACCGCAGTTGGCACGTGTGATTAAGTTGTTGGCGCGTCCACTCGATACGCAGATGATGACGAGTGTCATCAATCCGGCCTTGTATCGACAACGACGTGCCGAGATTTAAGTGAAATGCTGTAGCGGCTTTGCGGGGGACAGTTGATCTCCGGCATCGACTCCTGCTACACCCGAATAGTCGATCACAACTCCCGCAGGCAGGACTTATTCATGAAACGCGTTACAAAGGTTTTCAGTATTCTGGCTCTTGTTGTCTCATCGTCCTGCATCGCGTTCGCTGACGACGCAAAGCCGAAGGCGATTACGCCGGAAGTCCAGACGGCCAAGTGGGCCGTCAAGTGGTGGGGACCGCGACATGAGCAGAAGCTGAAGGACCTCAAAGCTCAGAAGCAGGTCGATCTGCTGATGATCGGCGACTCGATCACACACGGTTGGGAAAACCGAGGCAAGAAGGTCTGGGAAGAGTTCTACGCCGACCGCAACGCGTTCAACATCGGCTACAGCGGCGATCGCACGGAACAGGTCATCTGGCGTCTGCAGAATGGCGAAGTTGAAGGGATCGCGCCGAAGCTGGCCGTAATCATGATCGGCACAAACAACACCGGGCACCGCCAGGATCCCGCCGAAGAAACCGCGGCCGGGATCAAGTCCATCATTGGTGAACTGCAGAAACGCCAGCCCAAGACCAAGATTCTGCTGCTGGCCATCTTCCCGAGAGGTGCGTACCCGACCGACAAACTGCGGAAGATCAACGACGCGACCAATGCGATCATTAGAGACTTTGCGGACGATAAGTCCGTTTTCTATCTGGACATCAGTAAGACATTCCTGGATGACGAAGGGGTGTTGCCGAAGTCCATCATGCCCGATTTCCTGCATCCACAGGAAGCCGGGTACCGAATGTGGGCCGACGCGATGGAGCCGACGATCGCAAAACTGCTCGGCGAATAGCACGCCTGAGCAGGCAATTGCGATTCCTCACCGGACAAAAACATGCCTGACACCACTCGTCGAATCGGACATGCGTTTTCCGATCTCAGATCGCTCGACGCGGACGGTCTGACGATTCTCACCCGCCGCCATATGCTGGCGGCGGGGTTGTCTGGGATGTCGGGTCTGAGCGCAGCCAACGTATTACACGCCGGCCCGGCAACCGCTCAGGACGTCAGTCGACCGACCGGTCGTAAAGCTGTGATCCTGCTCTGGATGGCCGGAGGACCAAGTCAGCTCGATACGTGGGATCCGAAACCGGAGCGTCCTGCAGAGAATCGCGGCCCGTTCGCGTCCATTTCAACAGCCGTTCCGGGCATCAACATCAGCGAGCATCTGCCGAAGCAGGCAGAGATGATGGACCGCTTTACCCTCATCCGTTCGGTGGATTCCAAACGCTCCGAACATTCTCCCAATAAGGTGATGCAGACGGGGAACAGCAACGCCTCGCCGCGACGCAACCCGAAAGGGGAAATGTACCCGGCTATTGGATCAGTGGTCGCGCGGTTCCACGGCGCTAATCGACCCGGCATGCCCCCGTACGTCGCCTTCAATCGTGATCCCGCACACATCGCCCGCGGCGGCATGATTGGAATGCGTTACGACCCGATGAATGGACATCGGGCCGCCGGACTGCCCGAGTACAAGGGCTTCGGACGCCTCACCGAGCAAGCGACGGATGTTTACAACTCGGGTCGCTTTGACTTGACGGAGGGTCTGACGACCAACCGCGTTCGAGAACGTGATGAGCTGATTCAAAATCTCAATCGGCTTCGCAGTGGCATCGACCAGTCGGGCGCTTTGGATGCGGCTGACCACTTCCAGGACCAGGCGATCCAGATGGTCCTGGGCGGCGAAGCTCAAAGTGCATTCGATCTGTCGCGCGAGCCGCAGGCCACCCGAAATCGATACGGCAAACACCTGTGGTGCCAGCAGGCATTACTGGCCCGCCGACTGATCCAACACGGCGTCAGCTTTGTGACGGTCGACCTGACAATGGGGATCAACGCCGGCGATTGGGACAGTCATGGAGACAATCACGTGTTCGGCGGCATTGAGACGGGCCTGAAACCACTCCTTCCTGTCTTCGATCATCTGATCACAACACTGGTCGGCGACCTCGAAGATAACGGCATGCTGGATGATGTGTTGGTGCTGGCTCTGGGCGACTTTGGCCGTTCGCCAATCATTGGCACTCAGAAGGGATTCACCGGCGGTCGTAATCATTGGCCGAGCATCATGTCCATGTGCCTGGCTGGCGGAGGGCTGCGACACGGACAGGTCATTGGCTCAAGTGATATCGACGGCGGCAAGATCAAGGACCGCCCAGTCACGCCAGCCGACCTCTCCGCGACGATCTACAAGCACATGCGTGTGCCGCTCGATTCGACATATCTCGACACTCGAGGTCGCCCACTCTACATCGTGGAAGGCAACGGTCAGCCACTCCGCGAGTTGTTCTGATGGCGACCATCATGTGTTTGAAGCGATTAGCCATCGGGCACCGTACCTTGACCAGGCAGTGTCGGCTCTGATCGAAGACGTTTACGCACGTGGACTGGATCGGCGCGTGCTGGTTGTCGTGACCGGTGAATTCGGTCGCACGCCGAGAATCTCCAACGTCGCCAGCAGCGGCGGCGGAGTTGCCAGTCGTCCCAAAGGCACGGTCCAGCCGGGACGCGATCATTGGCCCCGAGCCAACTCGATGCTCTTTGCCGGCGGCGGCATTCGCACCGGGCAGGTCATCGGATCGACGGACAGGTATGGCGAAGACCCCGTTGATCGCCCGGTCAGTCCGCTCGACTTCCTGGCCACGATCTATCGCCATCTCAACATCGATTACGGAAACACGGCCATCGTGAATTTCGCCGGACGCCCCGTACCGATCCTCAACGACGGGAATGCGATTCCTGAACTGGACCGCGTTTCGTAGGCCGCACGAGCCTGTTCTGATTCACCCGCAAGGGCGGGATCGTGGACGGTAAAACTGATTGATGATTGTCGAGTGATGAGTGTTGATTGTCGAAGGGATCGGAGACGTGCGAACGCTCCAGCTGGTCTCCGCTTCTGGCACTTCGTCAATCACAAATCAACATACGCCAATCATCAATCGTTTCTCACTGCTCCGAAGAACTGACCAGAAGCACTTCGCGTCTTCGAGGTTTTGCGTGAGACATCAACCTGGCCGGGCCGCGTCAGGCGATCAGTTCGTCAATGACTCGAGCCGGGTAGACATCGGTGAGGCGTTCATCGCGACCGTTGTGGTACCAGGTGAGTGATTCGTGGTCCAGGCCCAGCAGCTTCAGGATTGTGGCGTGCAGATTCGCGGTTTGCGTCCGCTTTTCGATGGAACGGTAGCCGAAGTCGTCGGTGGCACCGTAATGCTGCCCGCCTTTGATGCCTCCGCCCGACAGCCACACGCTGTAACCGTACGGGTGATGATCGCGGCCGTACGCGGACTTCTGCCCCCGCTGTTCCGCGGCTGGAGTTCGACCGAATTCGCCGCCCCACAGGATCAGTGTTGAATCCAGCAGGCCACGCCGCTTCAGGTCGGTCAGCAATCCGCCGACTGCCTTGTCCGTGCGTAGACAGCAGTTCTTTGTGCCGCTGTTGTTGTTCGAGTGTGTGTCCCAGGGCTGCCCGGACATGAACAGGGAGACAAACCGCACGCCCCGTTCGACCAGACGGCGAGCCATCAGGCAGCGTGTGCCGTAGGACTTCGACGTGGCGTTATCCATTCCGTACAGCTTCTGCGTCTCTTCGGTTTCCTGAGACAGATCGAGGGCGTCGGTCGCGGCCAGTTGCATGCGCCCGGCCAGCTCGAACGTCCCGATACGGGCTTCCAGCTCCAACTCACCCGGACGCAAGGCGAGATGCCGGTCGTTGAGTTGCCGAAGTAGTCGAGCCCGCGCGTCTTCAATGCCGGGTGGCCGCGGCTGCTTCGGTTGAAGGTTTAACACGGGACTGCCGGTCTCACGGAAAACTGTGCCCTGATACTGCGGCGGTAACCAGCCGCTTGACCAGTTGCGAACTCCATCGACCGACGCACCGCCTGGGTCCGGAAGTGCCACGAACGCCGGCAGGTTGTGGTTCTCAGACCCCAGACCGTATGCCAGCCATGAGCCCAGAGTCGGACGCCCGGCCGTGGTCATGCCTGTCTGCGCCATCCAGATTGCCTGCTCGTGATTGCGATGTTCGGTGAACATCGATCGGATCACGGCAATATCATCGGCATGCTGCGACACGAACGGCTGAATCTCTGAGAACTCCAGTCCGCTCTGACCACACTTACGGAATCGGAACGGCGATCCCATCAGATTCTTTGTTCGCTTTTCGTCATCGGCCACTTCGTCCGGCGGAGCTGTTCCGTCGAATCGATTCAGCATTGGCTTCGGATCCAGCAGGTCGACATGGCTTGGCCCGCCATGCATGTAGAGCTGGATTACGGCCTTCGCTTGCGGCTGAAAATGCGAAGCAGACAAATGAGACGACGACGCGTTCGCCGACTCGCCCAGCAGAGTGCTCAGTGCGAGCCCGCCGAATCCGGAACCAAGCTGGCACAGCGCGTCACGACGGGAAAGGTGATGCATGGCTAAGCTACTCTCTCTATCCGTGTGATTGACGTCACGTCGATCACGCGAGTCAGTCGACGTAAGCGAATTCGTTGGAACTCAACAGCATATGGCACAAATCTGCGAGTGCCTTCTTTCGGGCGGTGGCAGCGTCAGTATTCGGCTGCGAGGTGTATCGCTTTGTCTGCTCGGCCAGAAATTCGCCCAGCACGCTGCGTTCCTCATCCGTCGGCCCTCTGGAAAATGCTGACTGCACTGCACGATCTATCGGCGCGTCCGGCTGCTCTGCGAGAACGCGATCGGCAAAGGCGGTGGCCGCGCGGATCATGCCGTCACTGTTGAGCAGCGTCAGCGCCTGAGTCGATACGGTCGATGTCGTGCGTTGTGTGCAGTTCACCGAGATCGTCGGTTGATCGAAGACCTCCAGCATGGACTCCGGATTGAGCCGGAGAATCATGGCGTAGACAGATCGCCTGTTTCGGTCCTGAGTCGCCGGGATGATGACCTCACCGTCCTTCTGACGTGCGACCGTTTGCGACGCACCAAACATAGGCGTGCTCAACGTTCCGGATGTCGCAAGGAATGCGTCACGCAGGGGCTCGGCTTCCAGTCGTCGCATTGTCTGACGCCACAGCAGGCGGTTTTCTGGATCGACTTTCTCACCAGCTTCGCGGTGCTGCGCATCGACACGCGAGTGCTGCCTCCATGAGCTGGATGCCAGAATCAGGCGGTGCATGTGCTTGATGCTCCATCCGCTGCGGACGAACTCGGTCGCCAGCCAGTCCAGCAGTTCCGGATGCGACGGCGAGGAACCGGACACGCCGAAATCGTCTGGTGTGTCCACGATGCCGGTTCCGAAGTGGTGCATCCAGATGCGGTTCACCATCACACGGGCTGTCAGCGGGTGTTCCGGTTGAGTCAACCAGCGAGCGAACGCCAGCCGACGACCGCTCGTCTTTGCACCATCACTCGGCGCCGTCCATTCGAAAGGCTGCGGTGTTTCGATGGTTGAGATGACTCCGGGTTGGACAGACGGTCCGGGAGTCAGCGCGTCTCCACGCAACAGGACGGGAGTCGTGACTTCACCCGGCTGGTCATAAAGTGCCCGGACTTCGTCAAACACGATGCGGCGACCTTCTTCGGCCGCGACCTTTCCATTCAGTTCGCCTTCACTCTTCTTGTAGTCCGAGTACGTTGCCAGTGCTGCGTCGAGTTCTTTGGCCTGTGGTCGCAATTTCTTTTCGAACTTCTCGGCAAGATACTTCTGCACTTCCGTGCGTTTGGCCTTGGCCGCGTCGAGTGCTCCGCGAACGTCGTCGCGGATTTCTGCGGGGAGCGCGGCCAATCGCTCATCGAACAGCCGCTGCGTGAACTTCGACTTCGCCGCAGTCAGCTCGACCTTCAGCTTCTTCAAATTCGCGTCGACTTCCGCATTGTGTTTTCTGGCGTCGGCCTGCTGCAGTTTCGTGGCGATCGGCAACCGCCGATTCATCTGCGGAATCCAGTTGTCCGTTCGATACGCCGTCGTCAGCAGGGCCTGCATGCGGTAGTAATCAACCTGCGGAATCGGATCGAACTTGTGACTGTGGCATCGTGCACACTGCACCGTCAGTCCCATCGTCGACGAGCACACGATCTGCAGAGTGTCGAACAGAGTCGGGTAGAAATATTGCGAGGCTGCGTTCTTGATCGTCTTGAAGTCTGGACGACTGGGATCGGCGGCCGTTCTCAGGAAGCCGGTCGCGGTGATGCCTTCGATCACGTCGTCCGGCAGTCGCTCCATGTTCTCGTACGCGGCCCAGTAGTCAGTCAGCTCATCACCGGCGATCTGTTCCAGCAGAAACCGGTCGTATGGCTTGTCGTTGTTGAATGCGCGGATTACGTAATCGCGATACCGCCACGGCAGAGCCAGACGTCGGTCCTCATTCAGAATGCCCGCGGATTCCGTGTAGCCAGCGACATCCAGCCAGTGACGCGCCCACCGTTCGCCGTAATGCGGACTCGCCAGCAGTCGGTCGATCATGCGAGCGTATGCATCGGGATGCTTGTCGTTGACGAACTGCTCGACTTCTTCCGGCGACGGCGGGAGCCCGATCAAATCGAACGATGCTCGACGCAGCAAAACTAATCGGTCTGCCTCGGGAGCCAGTGTGAGGTCGTGCGCATCCAGACGCTTCAGCACGAAGGCATCGATTGCGTTCCTGACCCGACTGCGATTCGTTACATCCGGGACGGCTGGTCGCACGGGCGGCTGGAAGGACCACAAGTCGACTTCACTGATGTCGTCAGACCTGTCGACCGCCGCCGCGTTGCTGACTCCGCTGGCACCCGCATTGATCCACTTGCGAATCAGCCCCTTTTCCTCGGCCGTCAGCTTCTGCCCCACAGGCGGCATGGCACCGGAACTGACCTTCTCGTACAGCAGGCTGAATTCAGCGGCTCGGATGCGAATGGCAGCGCCCGATTTTCCGCCGGTCAGCAGTGACGAAGGACTTGTCAGGTTCAGACCGGCTTTGGGTTCCACACCTGCGTGGCAGCGGATGCATTTCGCCTTCACGATTGGCAGGATGTCCTTCTCGAATGTCAGTTCTGTCGGCTGAGTATCCGCGGCGACGACTCGCGACAGAACGTGCGAATCGACCAGCATGAGACTCACGACAACGCCCACGACGACTTGAACGGCAACTGACCTCATCCATTACCCTCGTGATTCGTACTCAAGCTGCGGCGGAAGGAAGGAGGAGCAGGAACACTAATAGTCGCTAATTGACGCTAATGAGTGACCGCACGACCGTCCTTCAGATTAGCGGAGATTAGCGTCAATTAACGTTCCTTCCTTCCTGACTGAAATGAGAGTCGATTCAAATGCTCCCTGTTCTGAACGGGCAGAAGTCTATCCTATCCTGGTGTGACGCGGTTACTTCATTTGACCTGGACCGAACGATGCCTCACCGAATTGCTGTCGGTTCTCTATTCATCGAGTGCAATCATCTGGGTGGTATCCCGGCCGATCTGGAAACGTTTCGTCGTTCCGAGCTTCGATTTGGCGACGAGTTCCTGAACGCGTCCAGCGGCACTGTCGGGGGCATGCTGCAGACGCTCGGTCAAAACGATACCGAAGTCTTTCCGTTGCTGGTGGCGAGTGCGTGTCCGAGTGGCCCGGTCACGGCGGAGTGCTACCGGTACCTTAAGCAGGAATTGCTGCAAAGGATCGAGCAGAGCGCTCCGTTGGACGGTGTACTTCTGGCGTTGCATGGTTCGGCTGCGGCGGACGTTGCGAATGCAGGCGATCTGGAAGGAGACCTGCTGCAGGCTGTGCGAGAGACAGTCGGAACGGAAATCCCGATCGTTGCCACTCTCGATCTGCACGCGCATGTGACCGAGCGGATGGTGCAGAATGCTGATGCGTTGCTGGCCTGGGAAACGTACCCGCATCGCGACGCGTTTGAGACCGGGCAGCGCGGCGCGCGAGCGTTGCTCGACATCCTGACCGGGCAGCTTCGACCCGTGATGGCCTATGCACGAGTTCCAGTCATTGTCGGTGGCATCAACGGTCAGACCGAAGGCGACGGTCCATTCGCCGACGTCATGCGCTTCGCCAAATCCCACGAACGACAGGGAACGGTGTATTCGACCGGTGCATTTCTGGTGCATCCCTACCTGGACCTGCCGGACATGGGCGGCGGAGGGCTGGTCATCACCGATGGAGATGCAGACACGGCCGTACGTGTGGCAACGGAGATCGCATCCCTGTACTGGCTGAAAAGATTCGATCTGGAACCGAAAGTTGTGACGCCAGAGGAAGCGATTCGGTTGAGTCAGTCGGTTGTCGGCGGACCGATCCTGCTGGTGGAAACCGCCGATTGCTGCGGTGGCGGTGCATCCGGTGACAGTGTCGCGACCCTCGAAGCATTGCTGGAATGTGCTCCACTCGAAGCGTGCCTTGTTCCCGTTGTTGATGCGGCAGCGGCCAGTGCCTGTCAGGCGGCAGGAGTCGGTGCGAGCGTGACACTGAGCCTCGGCCATCAACTCGATCCACGCTGGGGTGACCCCGTCACCGTGACTGGCGAAGTCGTGCGACTCACCGATGGGGTGTTTACTTACCGCGGCGGAATCTGGGACGACCAGACCGGAAACATGGGCACGACCGCGGTGGTACGCGTCGGCTCGATCGAGATCATGATTGCCAGCCACGGCACGTACGACTGGCGGGGTGAGCAGTATGAGTCCGTCGGCATGGACGCTTCGTCGGCCCGCTTCGTCGTCGTCAAGAACCCGATGAATTTCAGTCTGGCTTACGGAGACATCGCGCGAGCCGTCCACATTCTGGACACACCCGGGCCAACGCCGGCATCGGTGCGGAGTACCTCGTTCCGCAACCTCAAACGCCCCTACTTTCCGCTCGACGAGTCGATTCCCGGGCTGGTCCCAACGGTCGCCATGTCGCGCCGTGCCCTAATTCAGCAGTCGGCCGAGGTCGCGAATGACTGACTCTAATCCGAACAGGGTATTCGTCGGTTGCAGCATCGGAGTGTTCGCGGCCCGTTGTTCTGACGACGTAGACGCGTTCTGCAGGGCCAGCAGCGGGTAGGCCGTTCCGCTGTATGTGATGAAATGCCACTCGTCCGTGTTTAGAGATCGAGTCCACCAGCGGCCGGATTCCCGCTGGTTTGATCGCAGCCAGGCAAGTCCTCGCTGCATCTGAATGTCGCAGTCAGGGACCTTGGCGGCCTGCAGGACCAGAAGTGCCAGTCCGGTCATGTGTCCGTCGCTTGGTGGCGTGTCAAACTCGGGCTCGGCGCTAAGCTTTTCTGCACGATTGCCGGCGCCCCATTGCTCGGGAGTGGCGAAGGTGCGAATCGACCAACCGCCGTCGTCCCGCTGGTGTTCGCGGATCAGTTGCACAATCGATTGCTGCTGCTGGCAGTTCAGGATTCCGTCGAGACGCAGGGACGACCACAACTGCAGGACACGGGCATAATCGTGCGGAGCTTCGGTTTCTCGCAGGTACGTCTTGAGCAGTTCGACCTGTCCTCGAGCCTCGGCGTCGTCGGCAAGTGAGTCGAGCCAGTCGGGAGCCGTGCCGACAGCCATCGCCGCCATGTGGGCCTCCTGATACGCGCTCGATTCGAATGGTGGCCAGCACGTCACGGAGTGCCAGGTTCCAGCTTTGTTCTGCATTTCGAACGCCAGCCGCAGTGCCTTGTCGGTTTCCGCTGACAGATTCTTCGTAACGTGAGCGTCCCATTCTGCCAGCCCTGCGGCGATGTAGATGACCTGCGCCGGGCGCGTTCCACTCCGCTTCATTTTGCGGGCGCCGAGCTTTTCGAACGACGCGAGCTGCTCGACAAAGAACGACCGCATGTCTTCGGACGGCTTGCCCAGCGTGCGGCTCAGCGCCGGCCGGATGAAGAGATAGGTTCCGTTCGTGTGGCAACTGACGCACTTCCTCTGCTTTGACCACGCGACGTTTCCGTGCTCCAGATACAGAGCCGCCTTCGCGGTCGAGAGTTCAGCGAACGGTTCGTCAGCACGTGCGGCTGGTACGGCGACGCCATCGGCCTCGTACTGGTTTGGCGGGTCGGAATCTTCAGCAATTGCCACGTTGACGACGGTCAGAGCAAGACCGAACACGAGCATGACAAAGTACGGTCTCATAAGGGCGCTCCGGCAGTTGGCAGGTTAAAGACTGCTCGACACGGCTGAAGCCAGCCTTCAGGCCGAGCTGATGGAAGGGTACGATGACGGTTTCTCAGAGACATTCACAAGTGGTAAACGGATGCTTGGACTGACTGACGGGTCTGGAACAGGTCGAACGGGGCTCGCGCGGCGCGAAGCTTTGCGGATTGGTGGGCTGACAGCACTTGGCTTGAACCTGCCGGATGCGTTGCGTGCCCAGGCCGAGGCCGCTGTTGCAGGGCGACGCGATGTGAATTGCGTGCTGCTTTGGATGCTCGGCGGACCAAGTCATATCGACATGTACGATTTGAAGCCTCTGGCGCCGGCCGAGATTCGCGGTGAACTGTCCCCGATCGCGACAAACGTGCCGGGTCTGGACCTGGGCGAGCTGATGCCCAACATGGCGAAGTGCGCGGACAAGTTCTCGCTGATTCGCTCAATGCATTCGTACTCGCCGACCCATGGCAGGGGCGATCATCACTTGATGAGCGGTAACCGATGGAGCAGCTCGCTTGTGCCTCCGGGTTTCGGCGCCATGGTGTCGTGGCAGCACGAGCAACACGCGCGGCAGACGCCTCCGTTCGTTCAGGTTGGTGACCTCACAAGTACGAACTACGGCAGGCCGGGACGCGGCGGCTACCTCGGTCGTAATTACGACCCGTTCCTGGTGACGCGCGATCCGAATTCGTCCAGCTTCGCCGTCGAAGAATTCTCGACTTCCGAAAGTGTCGGCAGTGGCAGGCTGAGCGATCGGCAGGGACTGCTCGACGCCGTCGACCGGTTTCAGTCGCGTGTCGACGGGCAGCTTGAGTTCGCTCGAACGCACGATGAGTTTCAGCGGCGCGCGTTCTCGATGATCACGTCGCAGAAGGCGAAGAACGCGTTTGACCTTTCGCGCGAGTCTGCGGCAACGCGAGACACCTATGGCCGCAATCGGGTGGGTCAGGGCCTGCTCCTGGCTCGACGGTTGATCGAAGCCGACGTTCGATTTGTCACGGTCAAAGGTTATGTGCGTTACGGATGGGATCATCATCCGGATGTCTTCCCGCGACTGCGGACCGAAGTCCCGGCTTACGAGCAGGGCTACGCAGCGCTGCTCAACGATCTGTCGGACCGAGGTCTGCTGGACAACACGCTGGTGATTACTGCGGGCGAGTTCGGTCGCACGCCCCGCTTAAACGATGACGCTCGTGGACCAGGGCGGGATCACTGGAACCGCTGCTTCAGTCTGACCATGGGCGGTGGTGGAATCCGCACAGGCATGGTGCTCGGTGCCAGCGACAGGCACGCTGCTGAAGTCACGGACCGACCTGTTTCCGTGCCGGACTTTGCCAGGACCGTGTATCACGCACTCGGACTCGACCCGAAAGCCGAGCTGCGGACGCTCGACGATCGACCCATGCTGGCGCTCCCCGAGGGTGAAGTGATTGAAGAACTTCTCGTGTGAGCACGCCCCGACGAATGAGACACACACATGCTGCGAATCCTGGGACAGACGCGACGCGGCTGCGACCGAGTCAGTCGACGTGACGCGCTGACCGTCGGCGGGTTGTCGCTGTTTGGTGGTGTGAACCTGCCCAATCTGCTGCGAGCTTCCGAGCATGCGGCGAGTCCTGGGAGTGTTCCGCGACTGCCTGATGGCCCGGCGAAGTCCGTAATCCTGGTGAATTTATTCGGAGGACCACCGCACCAGGACATGTTCGATATGAAGCCGCACGCGCCAGAAAACGTGCGCGGCGAACTGTCTCCCATCGACACCGTTGTGCCAGGACTGCAGATTTGCGAGTTGCTGCCGCAGACGTCGTTGATCATGGACCGGGCGTCGCTGATCCGCACGTACTCGCACAAGTACAACAGCCACAATCCGTACAACGTCCTGACCGGGTTTGATGGCGGCAACGATCGCGAAAACTACTTCGCGAAACGCACGGACCACCCCGGCATGGGTGCTGTACTGCAATACCTGAATATCGGTCCGACTGACATTCCGCGGAACGTGATGATGCCGGCGTTTCCGGGTTACACGCAGTCACTGCGTCGGGCCGGTCCGTACGGTGGTTACCTGGGAGCGAAGTACGACCCACTGTTCACCGTGTGCGATCCGGAAGTCGCACGCGAATCGAAGGGGGACTACGACTCGGTCATGGCGATCGGCCATCCGGTACTGCCGTCGCTGGGCGAGTTGCCTGACATCACTGGCGACCGGCTCAACCGACGCAAGACGCTGCTACAGCAGATTGATGAAGACGTATCGCAACTGGAACGCTCACGCCGCACCGAGAGCATGTCGGCGTTTCAGCAGCAGGTGTTTCAATTGCTGACGGGTTCAAAGACCCGTCTGGCCTTTGACCTCGACCAGGAACCGAAAGACGTGCGCGATCGCTATGGCCGACACCTGTGGGGGTCGAGCCTGCTGATTGCTCGACGCCTGGTGGAAGCGGGTTCGACATTCATCACAATCCACTGGGAGTCGAAGGGTAAGAACCACTGGGACCTGCACGGCAACAATTTCGGCATGCTGAAAGTGCAGCTCCCGCAACTCGACCAGATGCTGCCGGCGCTGATCCTGGACCTCGAAGACCGCGGACTGCTGGATTCAACGCTGGTCGTGGTGATGGGTGAAATGGGCCGCACTCCGCGAGTTAACGCCAAGGCTGGCCGCGATCACTGGCCCCAATGTGGGTTTTCACTGTTGTTCGGCGGTGGAACGAAGCGCGGCTTCGTGCTCGGTAAGACAGATTCGCAGGCGGCCTACCCGGTCGACCGACCCGTTTCGGCCGGCGACATGGTCGGCACGATTTATCATCAGCTCGGTGTCAATTCGGCGCTGACTGTGCCAGACCTTAGCGGCCGTCCGATTCCCATCAGCCACGGCGGCGAACCCGTCCACGAAGTCATCGCGTGATGACTCTCGTCGTTTGCATGAGGACAGACTCAGTCCAATGAGACGCCGCGACGCACTGCGATCTGCCGGGCTCCTTTCGCTGGGGATTCACGATCCCTGGCTGCGATCGCTCCGGGCGCAGTCGGACGAGCATGACACTGCCACACCGCCCGCGCGGTCCTGCGTCTTCATCTTTCTATTTGGAGGACCATCGCATCTGGATCTGTGGGATTTGAAACCGGAGGCGCCGCTGGAAGTGCGTGGTGACTTCAATCCGATTTCAACGAACGTCGCTGGCATCCAGATCGGCGAGCACCTCCCGTTGCTGGCACAGCAGCTCGACAAACTATGTCTGCTGCGATCGATGACACACCGCATGCCGGTCCACGGTCCTGCCTGCAGCGAGGTCTACTCAGGACGCCCGTACTTCGGCGCACCGGTGACTGATCAGGCCCGCGAAGAGGACTGGCCATCGATCGCGTCCATGGTGCATCGATTCGGAACGACGACCGGTCCTTTGCCGCATTCGATTGTACTGCCCTGGTACACGCAATTCGTCGGCCAGGACCGTCGTATCGCGGGCCAGACCGGCGGACGCATGGGCGAGCAGTTCAATCCGTTCCTCATCGAGGGCAATCTGACCGATCCGAAATTCCGCGTCCGCGGTCTCGAATTGCCGACAGACGTCAGCGCCAGTCGTTTCCGTCGTCGACGCGACCTGCGACAGCAGATCGAACCACTCGGCCTGACGCCGTCACAGCAGACATTCCAGACCCGTGTCGCAGAGGGAAACTTCGCAGCGGCGGCCGGTCTGGTGGAACGCACGGAAGCGGCCGGAGTCCTGAACCTGAGCCGCGAACCGCAGGCGCTCCGCGACCAGTACGGCCAGACCCGGTTCGGCCAGAGTCTGCTGATGGCCCGACGTCTTGTGGAAGCCGACGTCTCGTTAATCACGGTTAACTGGGACGACGACAACAAGGACGACAAGGTCTCGCCGCACTGGGACACGCACGTCGAAAACTTCCCGAAGCTGAAAGACCGGCTGTGTCCTCCGTTCGACCGTGCCATGTCGACGTTCCTCGCCGACCTCGACACACGTGGGCTGCTGGAAACCACGCTGGTTGTCGCACTCGGTGAGTTCGGCCGGACACCGAAGATCGGACTGATCACACAAAACGGCGGGACGAAGAAAACGGGCCGCGATCATTGGCCGCATGCGTTTACGGCCCTGGTCGCCGGCGGCGGAGTGCGCGGAGGTCAGGTGTTCGGTTCAACAACCGACACCGGCGGCTACGTCGCGGACAACCCAGTGACGCCTGCCGACCTTTCGGCCACGATCTTCACGCACCTCGGTCTTGAAGCATCCACTGAGTACGACGACCACTTCCTGCAGGCCCGCCAGCGCCTGACCAGCGGTCGGCCCGTTGATCTGGCGTAGTTCGGGCAGCACGGTTGTCGCGTGGCGACGTAAATTGCGATGAGGGCAGGTGCCATTACCGCGTAGTCAGCATTGCCGTGGCTGGAGCTTCCAGCCGCAGCGGCATCTCACGACGTCGGCTGAAAACCCCCCACCGTCAAAGGCAATTTGCGAGTGGATCACCAGCGTGTCGAATCATCTGCTTCACCGCTGCGGGAAGTACTCGTCGCGGACGCGCCACGCGGCTTCGGCGTTGAGCTGGACACCGTCGAATACGATCTGGCGACTGGCCTTGTCGTCCCGGCCCTTGACGACCACGAGCGGGGGACCGTGGAATTCGCTGTCGTTCAACTTCTTTGCGAATGACGGCTCGACGCCGGTGGCGTTCGGAGACCTGTTCATTCTGGATCAGGAATACCTGGGGACTCCCGCGGCACTGTCTTCCAGCACTGCGGGTTTTCTGGCTCAGTCGACAGGCATTTCGAGCAATGGTTACCAGTTCGATTCGAGCATCACGCTGAATTCGTCGACGCAGTATTTCTTTTTCAACGGGGGAACACAGGGAGGCGATGTTGGTTTCCAGTCGCCCGGAACGCTTGCTGGCGGGACGGCTTACGCCAATGACGGCGTCGGGGGGACGTATCAAGCTACGCCAAACTCACTTGAACCCAACGCAGTCGACGTGAACTTCCGTCTGCAGGGGACTGTGGCAGGCGCCACCGTCCCGGAGCCCTCCAGCCTGGCATTGATGACCGTCGTGCGCCTGGCGGCGATCACGTCGCGTCGGCTTCGCCGACGGCGAGCGACTGGTGCGTCCTCTTGAGCCATGAGCAGCGAGTGACAATGTTGCGCGACCGGGTGGCTGGGGTCGAGCGATAGCGAGCCCCCAGTCGAATGTTGCGCGGCAGGTGGTTCGAGGGGCAGTTGTTCCGGGGGCTCGCTATCGCTCGGCCGGAACGAATGCAGCGCAGGTCCGGCAGTTCGGGGCGAACCTGGAGGGCTGGTTGCCGGAACGAGTATTGTGAATCGCCGTGGATGGCCCCTCTCCCGCCCTGCGGGCACCCTCTCCCCTTGAGGGGGAGAGGGACAAAACTTGGGCACGGGTTGGAGCTGTCGCAAATTGGATGGGCGTTGGGTACTGTCAGCCACGTGGCCGGCTGGCCGGGAGACTTTTGTTGTCACTCAGGAGACTCAACATGTTTCACAGGTTTACACGCTCGATTCTGGCCGCCGTGATGATCACGACACTGACAACTACTGCCGCGCATGCGGCCGTCCTGGAAGACCCGGCACAGGGGACACCCGAGATCAAGTCGATCAACGTGATCAGCTTTGCTCCTGAAGGGGTTCTGCTGATTGGAGACGGACGCGGATCGCAGGTCATCGCCGTGGCCACCGGCGACACGAAAAAGGGCCAGGGACTGGTCAAGCCGATTGACGGTATTGCTGCCGCTCTGGCCGAGACCATTGGCGCGAAGCTGAAAGACATCGAGATCATCGACCTGGCCGTCAACCCGGCGTCCGGCAAGGCGTACTTCGCCGTGATGCGGAAGGATCAGAAACGCAATCTGGTGCTGACCGTTGACGGGGCGGGGGAGATCGATGAGTTCGCTCTTGAAGACGTGACCTACGCCCGCATTCCACTGGAGACCGGGTCGAAGGCCATCATCAGCAACATCACCGATGTTGCCTGGGCAGACGATCGCATTGTCGCGGCCGGTCGCAGCAATGAGTCGTTTTCGTCGAAGATCTTCAGCGTCTATGCACCGCTGAAGCATGACGCCACGTCGGCTGGCTACAGTGCCGAGACGTATCACGTGTCGCATCGCAGGTGGGAAACCAAGGCTCCGATGAGCGTCGTGATGCCGCTGAAAGAAGGCGACAAGACATACATCGTCGGAGCGTTCAGTTGCACGCCCGTCGTGAAATACCCGCTGGATTCTCTGAAGCCGGATGCCGTGGTCAAAGGCACCAGCGTGATTGAACTCGGTTCGGGCAATAAGCCGCTGGACATGTTCAGCTACGAGAAGGACGGCAAGTTGTACGTGCTGTCGAACACGTTCCGGTTTCATCACAGCCGCAAGCCGTTCGGCCCCAGCCCGTACTGGACCGTCCGCTTCGAGCAGTCGCTGCTGAGCCAGAATGCGAAAGTCAATGAGGAAGCAGTGCAGAGGCTGGGCGGTGGATACAAGCCGATCACCGACCAGATTCAGTTGATCGAGGCCTATCACGGTGTCGTTCAGATGGACCGGCTCGACGAGACGCGGGCTCTGGTGATGAAGACGACCGAAGGCGGCGACTTCAACCTCGAACCACTGCCGCTGCCATGACCTCGCTGTCGATTCTTGCAGTACTGGCTGTCTTCGCGGCGGCGGAATACGAATTTCAGATCGTTCCGACTTTCGAGGACGACCGGATTGTTCGCGTTCTGGCGATCGCCTCGGGAAACCAGTTCGACGATCTTCCCACCGGGAAGGTCGCGCGAGCTGACGGTCAGGCTGTGTTCCATTTTTCTGTCGTTCGAGACGACGGAAAACCTGGCCGTCCGATGCTCGGCAGCTACACGCGGGCCGGCCAGGTACTAATGTTTGCGCCGCGCTTTCCACTTGCTTCTGGCGTGCGATACCGAGCTGAGCTGACGTTGCCAGGTGGAAAATCGGTTACGGCCGACCACAGCATCAAGCCGGCAAGACCGTCGCCGCCGGCAGTGGTAACCCATGTGTTCCCCACGGCGAGCGTGCTGCCGGCGAATGCACTGAAGTTCTACATCCATTTTTCGAAACCGATGCGCAACGGTCGCGCCATCTTCGACCGCATCCGTCTGCTGGATGACAAGGGGAACGAGATTCCCGATCCGTGGCGGCGGACGGAACTTTGGTCCACGGACGACCGACGCTTCACGCTGTGGATTCATCCCGGTCGCGTGAAGCAGGGAGTCAATCTGCGCGAGGAGATTGGTCCGGTTCTGGAGCCAGACCGTAAGTACTTTCTAATTGTTGAACAGAGCGTGCAGGATGAAGCGGGTCAGCCTCTGGCGAAGGTGTTTCGCAAAGGCTTTCGCACGACCGCGGAGGACCGCTCGCCTTTGAAACCGCGAGACTGGTTGGTGTCTTCTCCAAAAGCCGGGACACGTGACCCTGTCACGATCGAGCTCGGCGAACCGCTGGATCATGCCTTGCTGATGCGTTGCCTCGAAATTCGCGATGAGTCGGACAAGATTGTGCTGGGCGAGTGGTCGACGGGACGTGAGGACACCCGTTCCGTGTTTCTCCCGAAAGTGAATTGGCCACCGGGCGAATTTCACCTTGTCGTGGATGGGATCCTCGAGGACCTGGCAGGCAACACTCCGCTACGAGTGTTTGACACCGATTTGACCCGCGACTCGATCCAGCCGGCTGTGTTGAGAGTTCCTGTTCGGGTTAGTCCGTGAAGCGTCGGTCGGTTTCGGCTGGCACTCGGACTGTCTTTGAGTCACCCGCGAAACAGGTTATGGCATTCGCTCAATCGACCCGCTAACGTCTTCGGATCACCTTTAGATTTGCTCACCGGAGACATCTGTGTCGGAAATGAATCCGCTCGTTGAGAAACTGATTCGAAACATCGAGTCGACTCTGATTGGGAAACCCGAGGTCGTGCGGTTGGCTGTTACCGCTTTGCTGGGTGAAGGACATCTGCTGATTGAAGACGCGCCTGGGGTTGGTAAGACGGCGCTGGCGAAAGCCATCGCACGCAGTCTGCATTGCGGGTTTACCCGGCTGCAGTTCACGCCCGACATGCTGCCCAGCGACATTCTGGGTTCGAGTGTGTTTCTGCCGAATCTGGGCGAGTTCGACTTTCGCCGCGGGCCGATCTTCACCAACGTGCTGCTGGCCGACGAAATCAACCGCACGACTCCGCGGACGCAAAGCGCCCTGCTGGAGGCGATGAACGAGCGACAGGTTTCAATCGAAGGCACGACGCACGCACTCGCCCCGCCGTTCTTTGTGCTGGCGACTCAGAACCCCTTCGAGTTCGAAGGCACGTTCCCGCTGCCTGAGAATCAGTTAGACCGCTTCATGCTGTGCATTTCGATTGGCTACCCGGACTCCGATGTTGAAAAGGACATTCTGCGTAATCATCGCAACGGCGAGCCCGTGGATGCTCTGGAGCCGGTGCTGGAAACGGCCCAACTGGAAGAGTTGCAGAGGACTGTGCGTGCAGTTCGCGTCGATGATTCCATCAGCGAGTATCTGCTGCAGATCGTGACAGCCACACGCGAACATCCGGAACTGACGCTCGGTGTCAGCACGCGCGGTGCCCTGACGCTGTACCGCGCCGCGCAGTCCCGAGCGATGATGGAGAACCGGGATTTCGTGACCCCGGATGACGTGAAAGAACTGGCCGTGCACGTGCTGGCTCATCGCGTCATGCCGCGCGGGCTTGTTCGAGAAGGCCAGCGCGAGCGCGCTCGTGTTGTGATTCGCCAGATTCTGGACAACACGCGCGTGCCGACGTGACTGGCCTCAATCCGAGCGACGTCGAAAACGCCAGATGTGGAGAACGGAATCGAGCATATCCTCGTCGCTGACGCGAAACTCGATAGCCAATGGTGCGACGAATGTTATTCGGCGTCCTCCATCGCGTGATTCACTTTGGGCATACGGGGCCGCTCGCAACTGACGGTCTGTTTCGCCCGATGCTTTTGAGATTTCCGAACGAGCCTCCGGCTCCACGGACAGCCAGATGATCGAGAGTTGGTCCATCGCAGACTGAGTCCAGCGGACGTGGTACGTCATAAACTCTCCAAGTGGTCCAGGACTTCCTAGGTTGTGTACCACTTGTCCTCTCGTTCGCGTCGCTGAAGCTCTTCCTCAGAGATATCCGGTCTGCACGCTTCTACGTCTGCGAGATCGACGACTGGCAACAGGCGTGCCAGCACCCGTCCCGTTGCGTCGCAAATCTCGACCGGCTCCGTGAAATCGCCCAGCCGGCTCTTCGTTTCGTTGTCGATGACGATCTGGTTCATTTGTGAGTCTCCGCCGAATAAACGCTTACCGGCGTTCAGTCTACCTCATCGCACAACGCTCCAGAAACACAGTTTTGATTCCGGATGTCGATTGCCTATTCCCACTCGATCGTGCTGGGTGGCTTCGAGCTGCAGTCGTAGACGACCCGGTTGACGCCTCGGACGGAGTTCGTGATGCGCGTTGAGATACGCTGCAGCACTTCGTGGGGCATGCGGTACCAGTCGGCGGTCATAAAGTCGTCTGTCGTGACCGCTCGGATGACGACAGTGCTCTCGTACGTGCGGGCGTCGCCCATGACTCCGACGGACTGGACGGGCAGCAGCACCGCAAACGCCTGCTGAATTTCCCGGTACAGATTTGCCTGCCGCAGCTCTTCGATGAGAATCGCATCCGCTTCTCGCAGGATGACGAGCTTTTCTTCGGTGATGTCGCCCAGGCAGCGAACGGCCAGTCCAGGACCCGGGAACGGATGTCGCCAGACCAGATGCTCGGGGAGGCCGAGTGCTTCGCCCATCTGGCGGACTTCGTCCTTGAAGAATTCTCGCAGCGGTTCGATTAACTCGAACCCCAGTTCATCGGGCAATCCGCCGACGTTGTGATGCGTCTTGATCGTGGCCGCCGGGCCATCCGGATTAGCTCCAGACTCGATGACGTCTGGATACAGCGTGCCCTGAGCGAGGAAGTGCGCGTCAGGGATCGACTTGGCTTCGTCCTTGAAGACCTCAATGAATTCGTTGCCAATGATCTTTCGCTTCGTCTGCGGATCGATCACTCCCGCCAGTTCCTTGAGGAAACGGTCGCGGGCATCGGCGACATGCAGGTCTGTCTGAAAATGACTGCCGAATCGTTCGCGGACCTCCTCGGCCTCGCCTTTTCGCAGCAGGCCGTTGTCCACAAAGATGCAGGTCAGTTGATCGCCGATGGCTCTGTAGAGCAGTGCGGCGACGACTGATGAATCGACTCCGCCCGACAACCCGCAAATGACACGCCGGTCACCGACGCGTTCTCGGACGGATGCAATCTCACGTTCGATCAGCGATTCGATGTTCCAGGTACCAGAACACGCACAGATGTCGCGGACGAAGTTCCGCAGGATCGTTGTGCCAAGCTCTGTGTGCGTCACTTCCGGATGAAACTGCAAGCCGAACAGCGGCTTTTCGTGATGCTGAATCGCTGCGTTCGGGCAGGTCTGGGTCGCGGCGATCGAGCGAAACTGCTCGCTGAGTCCCTGTACCTGATCGCCATGGCTCATCCACACGCGAGTGTTATCAGTAATTCCGGCAAACAGCGGGTTGGTCTGATCGACGCTGGCCATCGCGAGGCCGAACTCACGGGATTCACCCGGGGAGACCTCACTCCCCTGCGATCGGCAGGTGAGCTGCATTCCGTAGCAGATACCCAGGACAGGAATCCCCAGCTCAAAGATCTCCGGATCCACCTGAGGCGCACCCTCGGCATAAACGCTGGCGGGACCTCCGGACAGGATGATGCCTTTGGGATCCAACTCCCGGATGCGATCGGCGGTCAGATTGTGCCGGACAAGCTGGCAGAAGACGTTCTGTTCCCGCACGCGTCGCGCGATGAGTTGCGCGGTCTGACTGCCGAAGTCGAGGACCAGAATGCGATCTTCGCTGGTCAGATCAATCTCGCCACGGTACGCGGCGGACAGCCCGGAAGGGGCTGGAGAGGTGGGCGACATGTCCGTTCGTCATCCAGTGTCTGTGCGGCTGCAAAGCGACAACCCGGATTCGGGCATCGGAGCGTCTTTACGGCAGGAATCAACCGCGGGAAATGAAATACCCCGGCCAAAGGGACCGGGGTGGAAGCGGAGATCCTACCGGTTGCCGACTCGGATGCAATTCACGACGGATGTGTCCACGAAATACACGAAATCACACGAAAACAAAACAACTTTTCGTGTCGTTTCGTGCCTTTCGTGGACTACTCACGCAGCCCTGCGGTCAACAGCGCGTTCATCAAGGCGAGACGGCGCCGAGTCGATGTCCACATGCCGGATGAAGCGTTTTTCGCCCAGCAGGACCACTGCGATCGTCTTGACCATGATCCGCAGGTCGGACAGCAGCGAGAGTTGTGCGACGTAGTTGGCATCGTAGTGCCATCGTTCAGGCCAGCTCAGGTAGATGTTGCCGCTGGTTTGTGCCAGCCCGGTCAGTCCAGGGCGTACGAGCAGCCGTCTCAAGCCGTTGCCGTTGTCGTTGTACTTGCGAATGTGATCGGGCAAAGCCGGCCGTGGGCCGACGATCGACATGTCTCCGCGGACGATGTTCAGCAGTTGCGGCAGTTCGTCGATCTTGGTCCGTCGAAGCCATGCCCCGACGCGTGTGACTTCGCTGTGGCCGGGCAGGATTTCCGAGTTCGGTGCGCGATCCCGGTGTGTCATCGAGCGGAACTTGAATGTGGGGAATGTCGAGCCGTACCGGCCCAGTCGCTGTTGCACGAACATCACAGGGCCGCGGGAATCGAGCTTGATCAGGATTGCGGCCAGCAGCAGCACCGGTGAGACCAGCAGCAGAGCTGGAACGGCAATGGCGAGATCGAGCAGCCGTTTCTCGAACGAGCGATACGGAGCCCAGCGGGGGGCATTCCCGATGCCATGTTTCCGGCAATAGGCACTGCGTACAGACATGTCAGGCGGCTCGTCGTAACCCGGTGTCCTCCGGGGTGGCAGCCGGTCGCAGATGTTCCGGCAATCGCGAGTTGTACAGCTCACAGAGAGCTGCCCACACGGTCTCGCTCCGGAATTCTTCCGACACCCGGCGTTGTCCCGCCTGTCCATGGCGAAATCGAATGACATCGTCAGACAGGTATTTCTGCAGTGCGACGGCCAGGCCGTCTGTGTCGCCGACGGGAACGAGCGCTCCTGTTACTCCGTCGACCACTGCATCCCGCGTTCCTGTCGCAGCAAACCCGACTGTCGGGACTCCGGCAGTGGACGCTTCCAGCGGGACGTTGGGAAACCCCTCCCGCCAGGACGGAAACGCAAGCACGTCCATCATCGGAAAGTAAAGCTCCGGTTCGTCAGTGAATCCGGTGATCACGACCCGGGAGTTCTCTCTAAGTTGGTTCACGGTCGCAGAAGGGACCGGGTCACCGTTCTCGAAGTCGCCGACCAGCAAGAGTCGGGCGTCTGGGTGGTTTGCGAGAACTGAGGAGTACGCATCGGAAAGCTCGACAATACCTTTGTCTCGTGTCATTCGTCCGACGAAGCCGATGACTGGCGCTTCGGGCGGAATCGCAAGTTCCTTCCGCAGATTTCTGGATCGATCAAGCTGCTCGCCCGAAAGCTGAAACCGTTCCGGGTTGATCCCGTTGGATGAACCCGAGGCGAGGACATGGCATTTGTCAGGGCGAGCCAGTCCGCGACCGACGTACTCATCCCGAATGCTGGGGCTGACACACAAGACAGTGTGCGCACAGGCCGACGCCAGCCGTTCCGCGAAACTCAGAATGCGGTGCTTCAATCCCGTCGTCGTTTCCAGTCGAAGTCCGCGGAGCGTGTAAATCCGCGCAGGAACTCGCGCGAGCCAGGCAGCGAGAGAGCCGAGCACTCCAGCTTTAGGCGTGCCGGCGTTCACGATGTCCGGTTTCAGTCGGCGGATGATACGGAACAGTCGAATCAACGTGACCAGATCGCGAAATGGAGTAATTTCGCGGTCCATCGGCACGCCAATGGTCTGAACGCCCTCGCGGCTGGCCACCAGATCGAGTTCGGCGCATGGTGTCGAGACGACCGTCACATCGAACTCGCGTTCGCGAAGCATTGCCAGTTGCCCGCGCATCAGCGAGGCAGCCGCCATGCCGTGCGTGGTGATGTACAGCAGCCGCGGCCGCCGTTGAGTCGATTCCATTCGACGTTCCGTAATCGGGACCAATTGCGTTTGACGACAGACTTCATAGCAGATGCCGGAAAGTGGCGGCAACGGCGATTGTCAGAGCGGAATAACGGCACGCCGTACGCTGTGACAGCTCGTGCAAATCCGACATGATCCCACCCGACAGAGCGGAGCATCGCTGCTTTTTCCAAGCCCACGACGTTATACCGTGCGATAGAGCACGCTCTCCCGCCACGCGAATCGCGAAGCATGGCCCGAACCGAGCACTCCTGACGATCAGAAGGAATTGAGAATGTCACAACCGCAGGCGGACGCTCGCGGCGGAGTGGGGTCGAAGAGCTTCATCGGACTGATACTGACTCAGTTATTCGGCGCGCTGAACGACAACATGTTCCGCTGGTTCGCGGTGGGAATCGCACAGCCAATTCTGGGCGACGCGAAAGCTCTCGCAGTCGGCCTGGCCTCGTTCACGATTCCTTACCTCATCTTTGCGGTACCGGCCGGGTACCTCGCGGATCGCTTCAGCAAACGCAACGTGATCGTCGGCTGCAAGATCGCCGAGGTCTTCATTATGGCGCTCGGCATTGCGTCAGTTCTCAGCGGGAATGCCTGGTTCCTGCTGCTGGTTGTCGCGCTGATGGGCAGCCAGAGCGCGCTATTCGGACCGTCGAAGTTTGGTTCGATTCCCGAGATCGTCAATCACGAGAATCTATCCAAGGCCAACGGCCTGATGGGTCTGACAACAATTGCCGCCTCGGCCATGGGGAACGTTGCCGGGTATGCAATTTACGGACACATCGCCGAAGTCCGCAAACTGAATCCGGACATCACTGCAGACGCGCTGGCTGCCATGCCAGCGTTGCACGAACTGTCATTCGCTGCCATGGCGCTGATTGGAGTGGCCATCATAGGCTGGATGACCAGTTTATTGATTCGACGCCTCCCGTCGGCCAATCCAGATCGCAAGCCAGAGATGAATCCTGCGATGGCCATCGTGCGACAGATGAAGCTGCTGAAGTCCGACGCAACGATTTTTCGGACGGCAATCGGCATCTCGCTGTTCTGGATGCTGGCGTCATTGGCGCAGGTCAATCTTGATCCGTTCGGCAAAGACACACTGCAACTGGATCCGGGAAATGTCGGATTCCTGAGCGCACTTCTGGTCATTGGCGTGGGGACCGGTAGCGTGCTGGCGGGCTGGCTGTCAAAGGGCAAAGTCGAACTGGGCATCGTTCCGCTGGGGGTCGCCGGCATCGTGGTCAGTTGCCTGCTGTTGTGGGCATCTGGCACTTCGATCGATCCGACCATGGAACTCGGCGGACAGCTCAGCTTCTACCTTGCATGCGTCTGGCTGCTGACACTGGGAGTCAGCGCCGGGCTGTTTGATATCCCGCTGGAAGCCAACATCCAGCATCGCAGTGCCCCGGAGCATCTGGGAACGATCCTGGCCGCAACCAACTTTCTGACATTCACGTTCATTCTCGCGTCAGCCGGCATGTTTTACGTGATGAAAGAGTTGCTCAGTCTGTCCGCGGAGCAAATCTTCCTGGTGGCCGGAATTGGGACGATTCCGGGCATCTACTTCTCGTTCCGAATTCTCCCGCAGCAGACGATCCGCTTTGTCGTCTGGATGGGCAGTCTGTTTTTCTATCGGCTGCGAGTGATTGGCCAGGAGAAGATTCCGGAACACGGTGGAGCTGTCCTGGTCGCCAATCACGTCAGCTGGCTGGACGGCATTCTGCTGATCATGGTTTCTGATCGCCCCATCCGCATGGTGGCATACTCAGATTACGTCGACGTGCCGGGCTTCGCCGGCTGGCTGTGCCGGACATTTGGCACGATTCCCATCAAGTCAGACGGCGGCCCCAAGGCATTGCTCCGCTCGTTGAAAACGGCTCGGGAAGCGGCTATCAACGGCGACTTGGTCTGCGTCTTTGCCGAAGGTGGAATCACTCGCACCGGGCAGTTGCAGCCTTTCCAGAAGGGCATCATGCGGATCGCCGAAGGAACTGGTGTCCCGGTCATTCCGACTTATCTGGATCAGCTCTGGGGCAGTGTCTTCAGCTTTCATGGCGGCAAGTTCTTCTGGAAGAAGCCGCATTGCTGGCCGTATCCGATCACCGTCATGTTCGGCGATCCGCTGCCTGACCCCGACGATGTCGAGCAGGTGCGAAGAGCCGTCGAGGACTTAGGAGTAGAGGCTGTGGAACATCGTCATTCAAATCTGATCCCCGCCCGCCAGTTTCTGCGAGCCTGTCGCGATGCGCGTGGACGCTCGAAGGTCGCCGACTCCGCCGGCATGGACCTCACTGGTGGCAAGCTGCTGACCGCAAGTCTGGTCTTCCGCCGAGTCCTGCTGCGGGGCCACCTGCGGCCGGACGAGCAGAATGTCGGTCTCCTTTTGCCGCCGTCTGCCGGTGGAGCAATCGTCAACGCGGCGCTCAGCATCTCGGGCAAAGTGGCCGTCAACCTGAATTACACGTTGTCCGAAGAGGTACTCAACTTCTGCATCAAAGAGGCCGGGATCAAGCGCATTATTACCAGCCGCAAAGTGCTGGAAAAACGCCCGATGAACCTCGATGCCGAGTTCCTGCTCGTTGAAGACCTGAAGGAACAGATCACGTCGGCGGACAAACTACTCAGCGCGATCTCTGCCTACGCGGAACCGGTTGGAATCCTCGAAAGACGACTGGGGCTGGCGAAGATTGATCCGGACGACATCATGACTGTGATCTTCACATCAGGTTCAACTGGTGAGCCCAAGGGAGTCATGCTCTCGCACAACAACGTCGGGTCGAACATCACGTCGTCGAATCAGCTCTTTCAGTTTTCCGAAACGGACGTTCTTCTTGGTATTCTGCCGTTCTTCCACAGCTTCGGTTACACGCTGATGATGTGGCTTCCACTGACGCTTGAGCCCAAGGGCGTCTATCACTTCAACCCGCTGGATGGACGCACGATTGGGAAACTCTGCGAGAAACACGGTGTGACAATCGTCGCGGCAACACCGACATTCCTGAAAACGTATCTCAAGCGTTGTACGACCGAGCAAATGGAGAAGCTCGACATGGCGATCGTTGGCGCAGAAAAGCTGCCATTGAAACTGGCGGAAGATTTTCACGAGAAGTTCGGCGTCTGGCCGACAGAAGGTTTCGGCACTACCGAACTCTCGCCCCTGGCTATCGCCAACGTGCCCGATCACCGCAACAACGCCGCGTCGGATGGTCAGACCGGCCAGAAGATGGGAACCGTCGGCCGCCCCGTGCCGAATGTTGCGGCGAAGATTGTCGACCCGGACACGCGCGAAGACCTTGGCTTGAATCAGGCGGGATTGCTGTACATCAAGGGTCCCAACGTGATGCTTGGCTACCTCAACAACAAGGAGAAGACAGCCGATGTCATCCGTGACGGCTGGTACAACACCGGCGACATCGCGATCATCGATGACGATAGCTTCATTACGATCACCGGTCGCCTGAGTCGGTTTTCGAAGATTGGCGGCGAGATGGTCCCGCACATTGGCATCGAAGAGGAATTGGCAAGGATCGTCGAAGACGAGTCATCCGAAGAACCGGAAGTACGCGTCGCCGTAACGGCGGTCCCGGATGAGAAGAAGGGCGAGCGAATTGTCGTGCTGCACAAACCACTGGGCAGACCCGTGGACGAGGTCATCGCTGCACTGGCGGAAGCGGGACTGCCCAACATCTGGCTTCCGTCGGCAGACAGTTTTGTAGAAGTCGAAGAGATCCCTCTGCTGGGTACCGGTAAACTGGACTTGCAGGGAATCAAGGCCCGCGCGCGGGAGGCCTTTCCTTCTTAAGTACTGCGCCAACTCTAAGTAGTAGGATCGGGTGGCTGGCGGTCGAGCGTTGCGAGCCCCCAGCACTGCAACAGAGCCTGGTTGCAGGACAGCGTGCTGATTGAGGGTGCGGGTTCGAGTCGAACAGTGTTTCGGACACGATTGATGAGCCAGTCTGCCGAGAACATGCCGGGTGCCCCAGACGATACTGCCGAATCGTCACGGCCCGTGTTCCGCATTGATGCGAATGCAATGGGGCCTCGGCCGCAGATCATTGATCGTCGTGCGCTCGTTGTCGGGCTGGTCATCAGCAGTGTGATTGTGATGGCAACGCTCGCCTGGAAACTGACGCCGGAATCCGGAACGCTCCGCAAACAGGAGGAGTTTCAGTTCTCGATCGCCGAGCCGGACCTGGAAGAATTCAAGATCGATGATCCGGTTCGCGACCTGATCCAGGAAAAGCCTGAAGAAGTTCCGGAAGTATCGGCCGAGGATTTCGAGACGCCGGACATCCAGATTACGACAGAGCCCGTCGATGTGGCTGTCGCGCAGGCCGTTGTCCGCAGCCCGGAAATCAACATCGATGCTCCATTGCTCGACGTCATGTCTGATCAGCTCGACTTCGAAGACGCCCCGATAGAAATCTCGGAGACCTCCGATGAAGTCGCGTTTGCCCTGGCTCCGATCGCCGCGAACTCAGCCGATGTCGGAGACATCTTCGACTACGACGAACTCAACCCGCCGAGTCGCCCGCAAAAGTATTTCATTAACCGAGCGCCGGCTCCGGGGCGGACGCTGTCGGCATTGCCGAAGATGTTTGGCGATCAGGATGCACCCACAATCGGCACGCTTGGACCTGCGGACATAAGTCTGTTTGGCGAGCGTGACTTCATGCGAACCATGACGCGAGCCGGTGGAGTGAAGGCGAAGGTGTCGGTCGACGCGGCACTGCAGTGGCTTGCTCTGCATCAGGAACCTGACGGGATGTGGGACTCCGAGAAACACGATGGTGAAGCGGGAGCCAGTCTGGCCGATACGGCGCTTGCCTGCCTGGCGTTTATGGGAGGCGGACACACAACCCGCCGAGGTGAGTATCGGTTAAACGTGCTCAAGGGACTGGAAGCGATTCAGCGGCATCAGGACAAGGACGGCCATCTGAAAGTCGGTGGAGCGAATCTCTACACACATGCAATCTGCACGATCGCCCTGGCGGAGGCTTACGGACGGAGCGGAGACAAGCGACTGGGTGAGTCGTCTCAAAAGGCGATTCGCTTCTGCGAGCTGGCCGTCAACGCGGATGGCGGCTGGCGATACACGCCTCATAGTGGAACAAGCGACACGTCAGTGACCGCTTGGTTTTTGCAGGCACTCAAGACAGCCAAGCTGTCTCACATCAAGTACGACAACGCTCTGTTCTCGCGGGGGCTGTCGTACATCGACAGCGTGACGGACCAGGGGGCGAGTCAGAACTCGAGCGGTGCTGTCGGATACACATTCGAACCGAGTCAGCGGTATTCCAGTAAGCCAGCCCTGACATGCGCTGCCATGATGGTGAGGCAATTCAGCGGGGTCGGCACCAGCAACCATCTGCTGCAGAAGGCGGCCAACCTGACTCGACAACGACCACCAGACTGGCGCCGCGGTAAGGACTTTTATTACTGGTACTACGCGACCTACGCGATGCACAACATGGGCGGCGAACATCGCATTTGGTGGAATCAGCGGATCCGCGACACGCTGCTGGCCAATCAGATCCGTTCCGGTGACAACGCCGGAAGCTGGGACCCCGACGGCGACCAATGGGCCAAACGCGCCGGGCGTCCATACACGACAGCGCTTGGAGCCCTGTGTCTCGAAGTCTATTACCGCTACTCCGAAGCCCTGAACAGCTTTGGTACAGCCCCGGACCTCGACGAGTTGTTCTTCAAGTAATTGGAAAGGCTACACATTCACCTCTGGTCAGAATGTCTGACCCGGTCGTTACGCAGCGTCGGCAGTTCGATCGAGGCAGTGAAGCCCTCGTCGATTTCGGGCAACTCACAGCGCAGCTGAGCGCCGGCAAGGCCGCTTATTCAACAAAGGCTGCAAGGACTGTGACGGGTTTCAAGTTGCAGGGGCGGCCTTTTGCCTTTCCACCAAGTTCTTTGAAGCAGGCCTGTGGGTCGACATTCTGTAGTTTCAGTTTGCGGACTTCTTCAAGTTCGACATGGAGGTGAGCGAGGACAAGCTGTGCCGCGTGTCCCGTTGCTGGGTCGAACCCATCGATCACGCACAGGACGTCCATCTCATTGATGTGCTTCGCTTTGTCTCCCTTGAGCACTTCGTGAGCAGTACGTAACGCCATCTGGTAGACGACCGAGTCAAAGAACCGCTTCCGTGCCGCGTCGCTGTGAGTCTGCTCCCGAAGTTCGCGGTCTTTTTTGATGACTCGGTAACCCTTTACTTCGGGCATGCTGTCGACATGTGGCATTTGTCGAATGATGCGCAGGCATGACTGCTCAGCATCGAACTCGACATCGACCACGTCTGAGAACTCCTCTGGCAGTTCCGAGTTCATGAGGACGCGTGTCAACGCACGCTCAATTCCCTCACGATTTCCTGCTTCGTACCCGCTTCGTTCGCGATCGATCTGTGCGTTGTGCGCCAGAGCTTTTCTTCGATGCGCTTCCTGTCGTACTGCGAACTGTTCCAACTCGCGCCGATAAGTAGCAATCCGCACTTTGTGTTCACGTTTCGCCGCTTCGATTCGATTGCGGTAATCAGCGACAATCTCATTCCACGTTCGAATCCTCTCGCGGTAGCGGTCTACATCCTCCTGATACTTCTGCTTCAATTCGTCGAGCTTCTTCTGCCGTTTCCACGGAACAAGAGTGTCGACAAAAGACTCGCTCAGCGCATACTTCGCGTCCTGAGGACTCGGCTTCTGTTCGGAGTCGGGCTTCAATGACTTGTCCGGTTTGTCGGGGACGCTGGCGACAGGTTTCGACGGCGGCGATTCTTCCAGTTCGAGCGGTACAATCAGTCTGTCCCAATGCACTCGAACGTCCGCTTTCAGTCCGTCTTGGAGCAGGCCTTCGAACCGGGCTAATCGAGATTCGGCCAGAGCATTCAAGCGCTCACACTCGTGTTCAAGTTCGGCCAGCACATCGGGAGATTGCGACTGAGACACCGCGATGTGTCGGGCGGTCGACGCTGAGAACCCTGATTGCCCAAAACTCTTGAGGAACGCGCGATGACCAAACTCGCCTAACTGCTCGATCGACGTGACTCCTTCCTGCCAGAGAACTTCGAGGTACTTCTGCAATAGCAATGCTGTCGCGAAGGCGTCGGCCGAGGCGTCGTGGGCATGCTCCAGTGTGATGCCCATCTCTGCGCAGGCTTCGACCAGTTTACAGCGGCGTGTTGCGAAGATGAGCTGGCGCAGTTCCATCACGCAGATGAAGGATGTGTCGAACATCATCCCGAGTCGTCGAAGTTCCGCCCTCAGAAATCGCAGATCAAAAGAAGCGTTGTAGGCAGCAAAGACGCGTCCTTCGAGTGAGGCCAGGAGTGACGCTGCTAAGTCTCCAAATACCGGAGCACTGGCAACGTGAGCATTCGTGATTCCGTGGATCGCGGAGACACGCGGGTCGATTGAGCACTCTGGATTCACGAGCGAGTTGATCGTGACATTCGGCACGCCGAGCCCGAGGAATTCGACGACACTGGCCTGGACGACACGATCGGAGCTGGCACTCAATCCGGTCGTCTCAAAGTCCACGACGGATACAGGGAGGTGGAGCATCGGAGTTCCCGCGAGAGACGCTGATGCGCCGGCGTTCAGCCCCAGTGCGTGGGTCTCAGTAGTGACCATAAACACTCGCCACACTCGGATACAGATATGTCCAGACGGTCGAGGTTCTATCTTTTGACCTGTCGACACAAGTGTACCAGCACACGATTTCTCAGTGCGACGAGTCGACAACTGGTTGGCTACCGGAATCCGACAGACCAGAAGCTGAATTCAGCCGCTTTTCATGTTGTGTAAGGTGCTCTCCCGGTGTGACACATTGACGGACCTTCACAGCCCGCAATGATTGGATTCGACGGAATCTGCCTTCGCGTGATGACACATCGAGCAGTTCAGCGGGATCACGGTCGAAGTTCGGGTTCTGCAGCCGTAGGACGAACAAGCGCAGCTCAGTTCCGGCAGCAGTAAGCAGCCGACTCCAACGACGCCGGACAAACTGACGTAACCGGCAGAGTCTGACATCGGCCGTGCGGGTTCGACGGTGAGACCGGTTTCGCGGGGAGGTTCGCAGTAATCCGCTGCTGCCAATCGGTTGCTGGTTTTGAGCGGTGACTTCCCTGTGCGGCTTTCTTAGGCTGATTTCTGCGGACGCTTCCGTCTTCTTCGCTGGGAAACCTTTCATGGACCGTGACGATCACGTCTTGATTACTGGTGGTGCCGGGTTTATCGGCAGCCATCTGGCGCGGGCACTGCTGGCCAGTGGGCGTCGAGTGTCGGTCATCGATAATCTTTCGACCGGACTGCACTCCAACGTCGCCGACCTGGAAGCTGATCCCAATTTCCGGCTGTACGTCGACACGATTCAGGACGTACCGCTGATGCAGAAGCTGATGCTGGAAGCCGGCACGGTTTATCACCTGGCCAGCGCCGTCGGCGTCAAGCTGATCATGGAACAGCCCGTCGCGACAATCGACACGATCTATCAGGGCACCGAGGTCGTCCTGCGACTGGCTCGCCGCTATCGCAACCGAGTGCTCATCACGTCAACGTCTGAGGTCTACGGCAAGTCGGCCAAAGTGCCTTACTGCGAAGACGACGATCGCGTCGAGGGCCCCACAACGAAGCATCGCTGGGCGTACGCCTGTGCCAAGGCGCTGGACGAGTTTCTGGCGCTGGCCCACTGGAAGGAAACTCGTCTGCCCGTCGTCATCGTGCGGTTGTTCAACACCGTCGGGCCACGACAGCGCGGTCAGTATGGCATGGTGATTCCGCGATTCGTCGAGCGGGCACTCCGAGGTGACAATCTGGAAGTTCACGGCGATGGCAGCCAGTCTCGCTGTTTCGGACATGTTTATGATGTCGTACAGGCATTGATCAGTCTGGTTGACTCGGGTCAGTGTTTTGGACAGATCTATAACGTCGGCAGCACGGAAGAAATCACAATCCGGGAACTTGCCGAACACGTCATCATGCGGCTCGACAGTCCGTCAGAGATACAGTTCGTGCCTTACGAAGAGGCATACGGGGACGGCTTTGAGGACATGCAACGCCGTGTGCCATCGATTGAACGTATTCGCACGGCCATCGGCTGGGCACCAACGATGAGCATCAACGAGATCATCGATGACGTGGCCGCAGCGATCCGAGGCGACTCACCCGATCCGGAATCGGTGCCATCGAGCAACGAATCGTAGTGCTGTGTCAGTCGTGTTTTGAGGGGTAGCCGAAGTCCCCAGACTTTGGCCGCACCCGGGAAAACCAAACTCTGGCGAGTTCGGCGACATGCGTGCCGCACTTTCACGGGAGATCTGGCACGCCTGATGCTTGAGTGTTGACCGGTCCTGCCCTCCGGCTCGAGACACTCATGGTCGCTGCGTCACCTGCCAATTCGAAATCTCTGTTGCGGATTCCGGCCCACGGTCGCCTCACCGCAGAGGCTGCCGGGTCCTTCCGCGACCTGATCGAACAGCAGCCGGCGACGGGAGCATGGACCACCGACCTGGAGCAGGCCGTCGTCAGACTCTGCAATGCTCCATATGTCGTCGCGGCAGCCAGTGAAAATGCGGCGTTGTCTCTGGTCCTCAGGTGTCTCGATTTGGGGCCGGATGACGAGGTCATCATGCCGGCATACGCGTCGGACTCAATTGCCGATGTCATCTACGCGACCGAATGCCGTCCAGTTCCGGTGGACGTGCAGCCCGACTCGTTGCACATCGACCCTTCGCTGCTGGCGGATGCAGTGACCAGCCGAACACGGGCGGTCGTTGCCGTCGGAGTCGGTGGCGCTGCCGTCAATGCGGATGCGATCCTCAACCGACTCGACTCGTCAACGATTACTTTGATCGAGAGCACGTGCGGTCTGCCGCTGAAGCCGCATACTCCAGTCGCCGGGCACGTTCGCTGTTTCACAACTCCGGTACATGGTGGGAATTCGCTAAGCTCTGGCGCACTGATCTGCCTGGCCGATGCGACTCTTGCGGCCCACGTTCGCCAGCGAGTTCAGGGCGTTCAGCCGGGCGATACAGCGCCGTTGACGTTGCACATGGCTGAAGGCATGTCCGAACTGGCGGCCGCATGGCAACTGGCTCAATTGGACACGCTCAAGTCTGACTGGCTGCGGCGCTGCGAAATGGCCATGAATTATTCCGCGGCGCTGAGCAGCCGACTGGTGCTCGAAGAACCGTGTGAACCGGTCGACAGTCGCGTCGGCTGGGTCGACTACGTTCTGCGTCTGAACCTGCAGCATCTGAGTGTTTCCCGCGACGAACTGGCCGCACGACTGCAGCGTCGCGGCGTCCCGGCGGCGGTGAGATGGTTGCCCGTCCACTTCTCGCCCATCTTTCAGCAGCGTTATGGGTTTGTTCCCGAGAGCTTTCCGGTCGCCCGAAACGAATTCCTGCGAGAACTGGGCCTGCCCATTCACGCGTCACTCGCCGACGACGAGATTGACTACGTCATCGAGACCCTCGGCGACGAGCTGGACGCGATTGAGTCTCGCCCTGCGGCTGGACCATCACGCTGGTGATTCTGACCGCGCGTTCCACGACACCAGTGGTTCGTCAGGTCTCGGTTTTCGGGTTACCGCAATGGGCCGCGACGCGTAAGCGGCCGAGCCCGGTGGCTACGACTGACGCCTGCCGAGGCTCTGCACTGGTCCGGATCTGAGCCGTAGGCGGATTTCTCCGAAATCCGCTGCCCTGGACCTGGCAAGACTGAGCGGCGGTCGATGTGCCGGCAGGTTGCGATGTCGTCTGGTCCCGATTTCGGAGAAATCGGGCTACGGCTACGACTCACCCTGAGGCGCCGTCTGAGCACCCATGCATTTGAAATGAAAGCATCCGTCGTGCAGACCGGTACTTTCCGTCAAATTGCCAAATCCGGAAAAACCTCAAACTTTCCGCACCTTGTCCCGTCGTAACGTACATTGCAAATGGTGGCATTTGTTCTGGCTTGCCTTCCCGACCTGATTGGAATGGTTGTCCCAGGCCACCTAAACTCCCGCTTTATTCCCGGCATCGGCCAGCAGGAAACAGGAATATGCGCAGCAACATCTTGTGCTGGTTGGGTTTGAGTCGATCGACTGATTCCGGTGGCTCACCGTGGGACCGCCTGGGAGGAACCAGAACGAGACGTATTTGGCTCGCAGCTCTGACTGCGGTCACGTTATTTGCACTGTCGTCGGGAGTTTCCGCGCAGGACGAGCCAGTCGACCCGCCGGCGGTCGCTGGCGCCGAGCCCGACGGTGCGGCTGCAGCCGCTGATGCATGGGAGAAGCTCATCTATCTCCCCTACAAGAACCTCAAAGATGTGTTCGAGCAGCACGGCTCGACTGTCTTCATGCCGTACGCCGACTACCTGAAGCGCTGGCAATCACCTCCGCCGAATGGAAAGCCCGTCGTCGAGGCGGTGATCACCGAGTCACACTACACCGCGAGCGTCGATCGTTCGCTGCTGCGGATCAAAGCCGAGCTGACGATTCAGGTGTTGGGCAAGCCGTGGGTCGAAGTTCCGATCCGGTTTGGCAGTGCCGCGGTGGGCAAGCTGACAGTGCCGGACGGCAGCAACATCCTGCTGCGTGGGACAGGCAACGGAACCTACGCATTGCTGTTCGATGAGGTGGGCGAACACACCGTTCAGCTTGACCTGGCGGTCGCGATTCAGACGTCGCCCGATGGGCGCAGCGCGGGTTTTGACATTCCGCCCGTGGGAGTCACCACATTCGAACTCGCTGTCCCGGAGGCGGACCAGACTGTCGAAGTCAAGCCGCAGTTGATTTCGTTGCCGGTCGACGCAGCCGCTGACGAAACTCGCATCAAATCCAATCTCGGATCGGCAACGAGTGTCTCGGTGAGCTGGCATCCAAAAACCAGTCTGCGACCGGACATGGACCTGCTGGCGGCGGTCACGAATTATCAGCAGGTCTCGCTGCGTGACGGACTCCAGCACACAGACGCATGGCTTGAATACGACGTGTTGCGCGGCGAGCTGACTGAACTGGCGATCGCCGTACCGAACGGACAACGGATTCTGGGCGTGTCATCGTCGAATGCCAAAATCCGCGGCTGGAAGGCCGAGCCGTCGGATCAACGGCAAACAGTGCAGGTTGAGTTCCTGAATCCAGTCCGCGAGAGCGTCACGATTGAGGTTCATACGGAAAAGGAATTTGGAGCCGATCCACTGGAGCTGTCCGGACGCGATGATCAGGGCGTGTATCACGGCATCCACGCAATCGATGCTGTACGCGAGGCCGGGCAGATCGCGGTCGTCACAGCCAGCGATCTGTCGCTGCAGTTCGAGCAGATTCGCGGACTGGTCCGCATCGAAGAAGCGGAAATTGCTGCTGCCATCAAGCAGCCGGGTGCGGCCACCTTCAAGTTCTACAGCTCGAACACGGGCCTGCGAGTCATCGCCAAGCCGGTCGAACCGCGGTTGCTGGTGAACTCCACGTACCACCTGACCCTTGAGGAAGACGAGCTGAAGATTCGGTCGAGCCATCAGTACTCCGTCGAACGAGCCGGTGTGTTCGAGTTGCGCGTCGCGCTGCCGGACAGTGTCGAAGTTGATGATGTGGAGACCAGCGCACCGCTGCGTGAGTACCTTGTCGAAGGCGAGTCGCCTGACCGCGTGCTGCGGATCGTGTTTCAGCAGAAGACCGCGAAAGATGCGCCGCAGGCAGTGACCATCTCGGCCCACATGAAGTTCGACGAGGCCAGCGACAGTCTTGAGTTGACGCTCCCGATCCCCGAGCCACTGGGAGTCGAACGCGAGACTGCAATGATCGCCCTGACTGCCCGTGATTCACTGGAGGTCATCACGAACCAGGACGACGTTGTTGCCGCACAGGCGACAGCCATCGGATCGGGTGGGAATCAACGCGGATACCGAACAGCCGCAGCCTGGACGTTCAACCGACGTCCCGTGGAAATCCCGATCAGCACAAAGCGGCGCCCGACACGGCTGACAGCTCAGATCGGGACGTCGATCAACGTTGGCGAAGACAACATCGGAGTCACCGCCAACCTGACGTATCAGGTGCAGTTTGCCGGACTGGACACATTCCGCTTCGCCGTTCCCGCCGACGTTTCGGAGACCGTGAAGATCGTCTCGCTCGAAGGCGAGGGCGCATCCGGCATCCGACAGCGGGTGGCCGCCGAAGAAGCCGTCGATGACTGGATTACCTGGACCGTCACGATGCAGCGCGACGTGACGGGCTCTCATCGATTTCAGGTCACATGGGACCAGAAGCCGGAAACCGACGAACCGGAAGCAGGAGGCGACGCAGGCCCTGTCACAAGCCGGGCGTTCGTCCAGACGCTGAGGGTTCTGGGACTGGACGGCTCGGGCGAGAACGAACCGGAGGTCCCGCTCTCGGACGTCACGTCGGAAATTGTCGTGGAGAAGGACCGCTCGCTGTCGGTCAGCGCCACAGCCCCGGACGAAGGCGTCGAGGCCATTGACGTCCGCGAATTGTCATTGCTGCCACAGACCGGTGCTCTCGCCTACCGCTACTTCGGCGAACGCGTTGTCGGCTTGGAGATCGCGGCCACCAAACACGAGATTCAGAAAGTCGTCGAGACCGTCATCACACGCGGGTTGATCGAGGTTGTTGCTCGTCGCGACACGCAGGTCAGTTACCGCTGCCGCTATCGCATCCGGTCCAGTGAGCGGCAACGGTTGCAGTTGGATGTCCCGGTTGGCTCGGAACTGCTGGGCGTGTTCATCGGGGACCAGCAAGTCAATCCGGAGAAGAATTCCGATCCCGCAGCCAGCGAAGCGTGGGATTCGTACTTCGTGAACGTCGCCCGACCCGGCTCGTCTGACGATCTCTTCACACTGACACTTCAAATGCAGACGCCGATCGATGTGCGGGCTCCATTCGAAGGCTGGGGCGGAAGGCTGTTGCTGAGACTGCCGCAGGTTGGCGGCCTGGACAATCCGGGCGTCGCCGTGCAGCAGTTGCAGACGGTGATCTGGGTGCCCGAGGACTACTACCTCGTCGGCGACGCGGATGGTTTCATTAACGAAACCAAGCTGGAACTCGAACAGGCGATGGTCGAAGAGGCGTATCGCTACAGCGACTATTTCGACGCCGACGACTGGGTGAGTGTGCCGGTCACCGGGTTCATCGATTTTCCGACGGCCGGAAATCGCTATCGCTACAGCAATCTGGGTGGAGCGGCTGAAATCAAAGTCCGTTGGGCGAATTACGCCAACTACACGTGGCTGTTCAGCGGAGCACTCATCGTCTTCGCTCTGGTCCTGCGTCGCTTTTCGTGGGACTCAAAAATCCTGCTGATGCTGCTGGGAACGGTGGCCACATTCCTGTTCAGCCTGAGCAACCCGGGCTGGACGCCGGAGATCATCTCGGCCGCGAGATATGGCATCTTCGGTCTGATCGCTGTCTGGGTGCTGCACACAATCTTCACGTGGCGAAGCGGGGGAGATGTGCTGGCGCCGCGAGCGGCAGTGGGGTCATCCGGCACGACGGTCATCCCACCACCGGGAGTGTTCGACGACATCCGCAGCCAGTTCAACCAACAGTAAAAGGAGGCCAGATCATGACGACCCAACACGCCTCCGAATCGAATCAGGCTGAAACGACGACTCGCATCGACGCACCGCGTCGCCGGTCGCGACCCGGAACGTCCTTCGTAGGCCGGAACAAGCGCAGCGCAGTTCCGGCAGCGGGCATGTCAGAAACCATCCATGTTGCCGGAACTGCGCTGCGCTTGTTCCGGCCTACTTTCCTGGCCGTCGTGGCGTGCTGCGCCATGGCCGGCTCGTTCGAGACGCGCGCGGACGACACGCCGCTCCCCGCTCGCAAGACGTTCGTCCCCATCGAAGACCTGGACGCGGTTCTTACACGCGACCAGGAAGGCGTGTTACTCAGTCGCCGTGAATTCACCGAATTGTTCGACGCGGCAAAGGCCAACGCCGACAACGCTCCCCGGCTGCCCGCCTCGGCGGTCCTTTCCGACGCCACTTACGACGCGAAGATCGATGGGGATCACCTGCTGATTACGGCGAGAATTGGCTTCAGCCAGTTCAGTCAGGGCTGGACCTACCTCAACTTTTCGATCGCCAACCTGTCGGTCGAAAAGGCGACATTGAATGGTCAACCGGCGCGGCTCGCGCGTACGGCACGGACGGGCAAAGGACAGTCGGGATCGAATCTCGTTCTGTTCCACAACGCCACCGGGCCGGCGACGCTCGAACTGCAGTTGTCGACACCACTCAGTCCGGTTGGCAATGACCGGGCCGCGCGTTTTCAGTTGCCACTCGTTCCGTCCGCGACAATTCATGTCGATGTGCCCGCGGGCCGTCATCTGCAGATGGGCTCGCGTCCGCTTGAACGCCCGGCGGCCATCGATGAAGTCGCAACGTATTCCGTACCCGTTGGCGGGCAACGCAACATTCTGCTGCTGTTCAGTGATCATCAGGATGAGCAGCGCACCGACACGCTCACATTCGCCACGACGGCTTATGGTGCGAATGTCGCGCCGGGCGAAGTCACCTGGCAGGCCAAGACCTCGCTGCAGGTTTTCGGCACAACACTCGATGGTGTGGTCTGCACGGTTCCCGTGCGGCTGGAGATTACCGACGTCGATTCGACTGGCCTGGAATCCTGGCTGCTGGCTGATAACCCGGACGATCCACAGTCGACACTGATCACGCTGAACTACCGGCAGGCGTTTGAAGGCTCACGCGAGATCGTGTTTCGCGGAGTCATGGCAACGCCGGCCGGCGAACCGTGGGCCGTGCCGGAACTCGTCATTCGTAACGTCACATCGCACATCGGCCGTGTCGTTGTGCAGCACCCACCGGGCGTCCGCGTGCGGCTGGTCGAAGCGGTTGGCAGTCGAGCTTCCGCCGGAACGGCCGGGTCGCTGGTTTACGACGTGTGGAAGGAAAAGTTCTCACTGGCATTCGAAACCCGCACCAAACAGCGGGACGTCCACAGCACGGTCTCGACAGTACTGAATCTGAAGCCCGATGGCGTGACGTTTAATGGTCGCGTGCAGCTCACGCCGTATATCGCTCCGCTGTTCGAGATCTCGTTCCGATTACCGGCTGACTGGATCGTCGATCAGGTCAGTGTGAACGGCAGCGATGTCGCGTGGCAGGTCGGATCGCGTGAGGCAGGCTGGAATGAGTACGACGTTGCACTGGCGGCACCATTGCCCGAGGGCCAGGACGCGACTTTCACGTTCCGCTCGCACCGTGACGTTGAGGACTGGCCGGTCGAAGACACGCCCGCCGAGTTCGCGCTGCCCGTCGTGCTGCTGCCGGGAGCATCAGTTGTCGAAGGCACGCTGGTCGTTACGGCCGGGCTGGACCTGGACCTGGTGGGGACAGGTCTGCTGGGCATGGACCCGACCGTTGTCGGCGAAACCGGCGAACGACTTGGCTTCGCGTTTCAAAGTGCCGAATACGAAGGCAGCCTGACGGTCACTCGCAAACCATCACGTATCTCCGCGCAGACTCTGTCGTTCACTCGACTGGATCGCGAGGTGCTGCAGTCGCATCTGGAAGCCACACTGGACATTACCGGCGGTGGCCTGCGGGAACTGGAAGTTGGACTCTCGGAATCGGCCGGTGAAGATCTGCGCTTCCGTCTGCTGAATTCCGCGGCACGCATTGTTGAGCAGATTCCAGGGCAGCCGGTCGACGGCGTGCGTCTGTGGAAGCTCAAGCTGGATCAGCGAGTCATCGGCACGGTGACACTGACGGTCGCTGCAACGACCCCTCGGGCGGACGGTGCCGAATTCGCGGCCCACCAACTGACCGTGCCCGACGCCGAACGCACCAACGGTTTCGTCGCCATCGAAGGCGCGCCGGATCAGCAACTCAACCTGGCCGCAGTTGATGCAGAGGGTGTCGACCTGGGCATTCTGGATCCGATCGACGTTCCGACGCCTCAGCAGTATCAGCCGCAGGAACGCATCGTGGCGGCGTACCGGTATACCGTGCCCGGACACTCGGTCACGCTGAGTGAAACTCGATTCGACCGTATCGCCGTGCCCACCGCCATCTGCTACCACAGCCAGATCGAATCCGTGCTCGGCCGGACCGGTCAGATGCAGCACCGTGCGGAATTCCAGTTTGTCGCGGTGGGAGCACAAAGCCTGCGTGTCCGCCTGCCGGAAGGTGAATCAACCGAATTGTGGGCGGCGCTGGTCGACGGTCAGCCCATCGAAGTGCGATCCACCTCCGCGGGTTATCTTGTCCCGATTCCGCCAGGCGAGCAGCCGGACGCGCAACGCCAGTTGGCTCTGTTTTACCGCACTCAAATTGCACCGCTGAGTCAGACCGGAACGATCGAACAACAGCCACCACACGTGACCGTGCTGCACAGCGCCGGCGCTGTGCAACGACTCGAGATTCTGGACCAGCACTGGGAGCTGACCTATCCGGACGGAACGATCTTGACGTCCAGCAGCGGTGACTTTTCGCCGGTCGATGAGCTGTACTCCTACAGCCTGCTGGGCATGTTGCGGGATAGCTTCACGCAGATTGACCAGCACCAGTTGGTGAATAATGGACTGGCCGCACTGGGCATTCTGGTCATTGTCGGAGTGATTGGTTTCATTCTGCGGCGACAGGGCGTCAGTGTGCTGGGTTGCCTGGGCGCGAGCGTTGCCAGCGTTGTCCTGCTGTTCATGCTGCTGCTGCCAGCCGTGCAGCAGTCGCGTGAAGTGGCCAGCCGGTCTTTTAACCACAGCGCAGCCCGGCAAGTCGAACCGTACTTTGATTCGGACTCGCCACCTTCGGTGTCGGTCGAAGAGGGCGGCTCCGTCTTTGGATGGCACGATCAATCCGATGACTGTGATGGTAAAGCACTCACACGCATAGATGTCGGTAGTCCCCAGGATGAGATGTCAACTCTCCAGCCTGACATCTCATCAGCCAGGATGATGGGACCGTCAGGCGGCGACGAGGAATCAACACCCGAGTCGACGGACTCCCCGGCTGTGATTCGAAACATACAAGCCCCCAAAAATACTGTGGTCACGACGACGGAGCCTGCGAACCCGTTCACCGTTCAGCCGGGATCACCCCCTGCACTGCCAGCCGCCGTCGATTCAGTCACTAGACAGCCAATAGGTTCTGCCGTACTTGAGGAGAATATTTTCGTCACGGAAGCTCGTGCCGGGCAGCAGATCGCTCAGGTCGAAAGGCAGAAGCATCGTGACCGTGTGGAAATTGGCGAGAGAGAGTTTGCGGAGATTCGCCCGAGTTTCTGGCGCCGGCAGGCGCGGGGTCTGCTGTCGTTGTCGCTTGAGCTTGAGCACCCGGGCGATTCCTGGAGTCGCGCGTTTCGCTACTCGGGCAACCGCAATGCGGCCAACGGAACCGGACTGAAAGTCGACTGGCAGGAGCGCGATGCCGGCGACTACGCACGCGTCTTCCTGATGGTGACGGTCGCTTTGTGTCTGTGGGTCACTCTTGGGGCGAAGGCGCAAACGCGTGCCGTCCTGGCGATCCTCGGTCTGTCGCTGCCCGTCGCGCTCATTTCCGTGGCTCCGCTGGCAATTCATCCTGTGCTTGACGGTGTGTTTCTGGGAGCCGTCCTCTCGCTGGCATTGTGGCTGTTGCGTGCGGTGTACCAGTTTCTCCGACAACCCAGTGCCGTCGAACGCATACGGCGTCTGGCAACCAGCGCGAAGACGCGCACGGCCGCTTCCATGATCCTGTTCTTAATCGTGTCTGGATCATCGACTGAGTTTGTTGAGGCGGATGCTCGGGGTGCGGAGCGTCCTGCCGGACGGTCCCAGGCAGACTGCGGAAAGGCGATGGAATCCAGTCCCGAAGGGACGCTGGCGAATAGCCCGGGGTTTCAACCCCGGGAAAAACAGCACAGATCCCATAAAGCCCCGGAGGGGCGACGCAGGATTCCTCAAGATCGACTGCCGTCGCCCCTTCAGGGCTTCGATGAATCAACGGCTCGCATTCCACGGGCTGAAAGCCCGTGGCTATTTGCCGTCGCCCCTGCGGGGTTTGAGGGCAGTGCGGCTACGAAATCCAATCGCGAACATGGTGGTGCCGGGCCAACGGTCCCTGGTTTCGATTTTCATGAGCCGACGGCGCTAGCCGCGAGCCCTGGTTCGGGCGGGTTTTGTGCACCAGGGCCCGACGCTAGCGCGTTCGACTCACGGCGGTCTGGTCTAAACGAAGTACCATTGGGGGTCGGGCTCGGAGGAGCTTTTGCACCGCTGCGCATCGCTACGCTGCTCGTGAGCCAGTTCGTTACGTTCGCGGAACCCGCGGAACCACAACCGGCCGCTGAGAAATCTCAGAAAGAAGCGGCGAATGCTCAGCCGGCTTCATCAGACGAACTGCCGCAGCCCGAGCGTGTCCTGGTTCCCTACGATCCAAACGGCGACCCACTGAATGCCGAACGCGTGCTGCTGACCCGGCAACAGTTTCTGCGTCTGTGGAATCTGGCGCATCCAGACCAGCGTGTGGAGCCTCAGGCGGAACGGGAAGGCGTCGTTTCCGATGCGTTTTATGACTGCCGGATTAAGGCCGGAAACGACCAGGCGATTGCCGTGCGGGCGACTCTCGTTCTGCACTCGATGAGGGACGAGCAGGTCGTGTTACCGATTCCGCTGGGACCTGTCGCTCTGAAATCCGCCACGCTCGATGGCAAACCGGCGGCTCTAAGCGTCGAGTCGCGTAAAGGTCAGAATCGCTTACTTGTGGTGCTGGATTCGCCCGGGCTGCATACGCTTGATCTGAAGTTTGACGTGCCTGCTCAGGTCAACGGATCGGTCGGCCAGTTTCAGTTGCCGGTGCAGGGAGTTCCGTCCGGACGGGCCGTGTTCGCGTTGCCTCAGCCAGGCTTGAGCGTTCGCGTCAATGGATCCACGAGTGCGTATCGGCTCGTGACTGCGGACGACAGCCAGTCGATCCACGTACCGGTCGATGCCGGGCATGCGCTGACGATTGCGTGGCGTCCGCCCGAGCAGCTTGGCATGGTCGCTTCGATCGTGCATGTCGATTCCGCCACGACCGTCTCGATCGACGACGCTGGTGTTACCGAATTCGCGAACGTCAGCATTCGCGTCCCCCAGGGAGCCATTGCCGATCTGTCGTTCGACATTCCCGCGGGACTTCGGGTACAGCGCATCACCGGACCACATCTGGCCGGTTGGGGATTCAACGAGGAAAACGATCAGCGACGGCTGCGAGTTCTGTTCAGTCCCCCCATCACAGAAGCCACGCAACTCAATCTACAACTGTTTCTGGAACAGCAGATCGATGATGCCGCCGCGATCAACCTGCCGACAATCGCCCCGCTGGAAGTCACACGTGAGACCGGACTGATCGGCGTGGTCGCTCCCGAGGGACTGACGGTCCGCAGCGGTCAGGTGTCTGGACTGATTCAGGTGAATGTGTCGGACAATCTGCCGTTGCCTGCCGTCACGGGCGAGGCCGGATCGGGCAGGAACTCCAAAGGCGGCGCAGCGGCGAGCGCGTCTTACACGCGTCGGCTGGCATGGCGATACACCAACCGGCCGTTCGAACTGAATCTCAACGTTGTGCGACAACGGCCTGAATCGACAGCCACTGTCGAGCACGCCGCCACTGTGGGCAGCCGCAAGATTGTCGTCGACTCGTTCGTGCGTGCCTCGTTGAAGGGCTCGCCCAGAACTGCTCTGACGTTCGAACTGGCCGAGGACTTCCTGGTTCTGAATGTCGATGCCACATCGCTGGCCGACTGGTACGTCGCCGAATCGGATGGTTTGAATCCACGGACGCTGACTGTCGAATTCACGCAACCACTGATTGGCGATGTGGATGTGGTGCTGAAGGGGCAGACAGCTCGCAACCCGGATCCGTTCGTGCTGGTGGAACCTCCGCGGCCGCTGGAACTGAGCGGTCGCACGACATGGGCCGGTGTCTGGTTCGACGAAGCGTTCGACGCGACTGCCGAACTCACCGATGGATGGAAGACGGTTGACCCGCAGCTTCTGCCGCAGCGATTGCGTGGTTTCAATCCGCGATCGTTGCAGTTCGCATATCAGGCAACCGACGACGGTGCGAACCCGTTGGGGTTCCAGCTTCAGCGGGCCATCCCGGAAGTCTCGGCCGACGCGGTTGTCATGGTGTCGGTCTCAGACACATTTCTGGAATACTCACTGGCACTGAACTGGGTGATTCAGGATGCGGCGATCGACCAGCTTACCTTCACAACTCCGTTGTGGCTGAAGGACCGGTTGAATTTCATCGGGGCATCGATCCGCGAGATTCACAGCGAAGCCCAGGACGACTCGCTGCAGTGGACGATCCATCTGCACAACGCCGTGCGTGGTCGTTACTTCGCACTGGCTACCGGCACGCTTCCGCCGGCAACGCGACGGATCGAAACACCGGCCGTGCAGTTTCTGCAGCCACGGTTCAACGAATTCGGTGAGCCGATGGGGTTTGAGCCGGTGGAATCGCAACGGCTGTACGTGCTGCTGGTCAATCAGTCACAGTCGCAATTGACCAGCGAACACGGCGACTCGATCGAAACATTAACGGCGGATGCGATTCCCATTCGGCTGGACAGAGAGATCCTCGACCAGGCGGCGGAACTGCTGCGCATCCGCGACGTGAATACGCTGCCATCGTGGAGTGTGCGGCGTCTGCAGCAGACCGCTGGCGCCCCGGCATCGGTTAACGTCGCCGACCTGACGCTTGTCATCGCACAGGACGGTTCGTGGCGCTGCCAGACCGTGTACACAATCCGCAACCGGCGACGGCAGTTTCTGGCTGTGCGATTGCCGGAAGGTTCGCGACTGTTGTCGCTGTTCGTGCAGGGTCGCCCGTCGCGTCCCGTGGAAACTCAGATCGACGGAGATGCCGTGCAGTTGATTCCTCTGCCACGGACCAGTGATGCTGAGGGTTCGTTCCCGGTGAAGCTGGTTTGCAGTGGAGCTTTCGAGCGATCGCTGCCGGCGAGTTTTCTGGCTCCGACGAGTTCCCTGGACCTGCCGGCACCGCATGTCGTGAGTACGGTGGAAAGCGCCGAGTTCGGTATTCCGGTGGCCCGTACTTTGTGGACGGTGCGTGTGCCTGACGGAGTGGACGCCAGTCTGGTCACTGATGCCGGTCGCACAAACGTGACGAACACTGCCAGTTCAGAAGCCCGCCGTGCCTATCTGAAGTCCAAACTCCAGGACGTCAGCGGAATGTTGGCCATCGTCAAAGGCAAAGGCTTTTCGAAGAGGCAGAAGTTTGAGGCGAGTAACAATCTGAAGCAGATCGGACTGGCTTTGCACAACTATGCGGACTCGTCTGGCCGGAGTTCTCAGGATCGCAAGATGCAGGAGCAGCTTGAAGAAGTCCAGCAGGAAGTCGCCAGGAACAAAGATTCCATCGAGAGATATTCGGTGATCGTCGATGGGACCGAGACTGGTCCGATGACCGGCGAACTCGACTCGAATGATGAGAGTGGACAGCGGGGGCAGATCACGCGCAACAACTTCAATCTGATTTTGAGCAACTCAGGTGTCGAGATGCAGAGCGAAGATCTGAATTCGAACGGCCGATTGGATCCGGGCGAAGACTTCAATGGCAACGGCGTGCTGGACTTCGTTACGGGCGCTCAGATTGACAGCGGCGGCGATGGTCAACCTGGCGGTGCACCGATGGACCAGAATGCTCAGGTCGAGTTGGAGTTTGAGAACAGCTTTGAGGTGGAGATCAAGTCTGGAAAAAGCGGGGGCGCCAAGGGCGAGAAGGACGAGGGGGGAGAACAAGTCCCGGGCTTCGTCTCAAAGCCCACTCAGAAGCAGAAGTCCCTCAGTCGTTCCAAGCGACAGGAGCAAAGCCGCGGCAACTACCGCGGACTGAACGAGCTGGATGAGCGTGATTCACAGGGGGCGGCACAGCAGTCAGGTGGCATGCCGAGTTCCGGCACTGGCAGCCAGCCGTCATTCGGTACTGTCCTGCCTCAGTTGCAGCGAGGTGGCCAGCAGGGACAACAGGGAATGCAGCAGGGGCAACAGGGCGGCCAGTTCAAGGGAAACATGTTTAACGGTCAGTTCGTAGACGGGAGAGTGGGCGGAGGAGGATTCAGTGGAGGAGGTGGATTCGGAGTCGGAGGCGGAGGCGGAATGGGAGGTCCTCAGCCCCCAGCACCCGCAGAGGGAATGCCAGCGCAGGGCTCGGCACCAGGCTTTGCTCTGAATGAAGAGTTCAATACGCGTTTCGATGTGGCGACGATGCACGGCGTCGGTGGTGCGATCGGTGGTGCGATACATCCATTGCCAGGAGCACCAGCGTGGACACGCGTGGGTGGACTGAGTCTGCCGGTCGACATCCCTGCGACCGGTCAGGAGTTGCGATTCTCGAAAGTCAGCGGTCAGCCGAAGCTCGCTTTGCAGATTCGCTCCCGCGACGTCGTCAGTAAAGGTGTTGGCCTTGTCTGGACGGGCGTGTGGATCGGGATTGGAGTCTTCCTGATCACAACGTTCCGCAACGTCCGACGGCCTGCTGATATGTGGCAGCCGGCGGCCTGGGTCCTGCTGGCCGGCGGCCTGATCAGCTTCCTCGCTCTGCCGGGCGGCTGGAGCGGCCTCGGGTTCGTGTGCTTTGGCACCGGTTGGCTGATTATCATTGCCCGCTACGTACGGGCTGGCCGGAAAGCGGCTGCCTGAAATCACGCGGAACGGGAAGAAGGAGCAACGGCGCCATGACGGCAACTTTGATTGATGGCAAAGCCATCGCTGCGGACCTGCGTGCGGAACTTGCAGGGGAAGTCACCGAGTTCCGCCATGCGACTGGTGTGACTCCGCATCTGGCGGCCGTGCTCATCGGTGACGATCCCGCGAGTGCCGTTTACGTGCGTAACAAGCAGAAGGCCTGCGAGAAAGCCGGAATCAAGAGCACGCTGCACCGCCTGCCCGATCTTCTCACCGAAGACGGGCTGCTGACGATCATTCATCAACTCAACGCCACACCGGACATCCACGGAATCCTCGTTCAACTGCCGTTGCCAAAGCACATCAACGAGCACACCGTTCTGGACTCAGTGAATGCGGCGAAAGACGTCGACTGTTTTCATCCTGAGAACGTCGGCCTGCTGGTCCAGGGCCGGCCGAGATTTCTGCCGTGTACACCGCACGGTGTCCAGCAGCTTCTGGTGTCTGCGGGCACACAAATCCCCGGTGCGCACGCAGTTGTCCTTGGCCGCAGCGAGATCGTTGGCAAGCCAATGGGCATGCTGCTCATCCAACGTGGCGCGGCAGCCAATGCGACAGTCACCATCTGCCATAGCCGCACGGCTGATTTAGCGGCCATCACCCGCCAGGCGGACATTCTGGTCGCGGCAATCGGCAAGCCGAATTTCGTGACCGCCGACATGGTTAAGCCGGGCGCTGTTGTCATCGACGTCGGAATCAACCGCGTGGACGACAGGCTTGTCGGCGATGTCGACTTCGCCGCGGTCCGCGAGGTCGCGTCGGCAATCACGCCCGTCCCCGGCGGAGTCGGTCCCATGACGATCGCAATGCTGCTCCGCAATACGCTGACCGCTGCTCAATTGCAGACATCCGAATCGGCGTAGACTCCTTTCCTGGGGCGTTGCCCCAGGCTGATTTGTCAGGCCCCTTCAGGGCGGCAGGTTTCGTGCCGAACACCATTGGCTGGAAGCTTACGCCACTGAAAGTGTCACCCCAGAAACAAGCGTTGACGACGCAGTCGTCCTACTTATTCGCCTTCATCTTCTCGGCCTTTTGCGCTTCGAAGCGGGCGATCCAGCGTTCCGGGTCGTCGTTGAACGCCGCGGCGCAGCCGGAACAGCAGACGTAATACGACTTGCCGTTGAACGAGACCGTGGATGTGCCCAGACCTCCGGAAATCACACACGTGCGGTCTCCGTAGTCATCGTCGGGCCGTGCGAAAGAAACGCCTTCACGCTGCGAGCCAATGGTGTCGCGGAGCAGAAACGCCGATTTGCCGCGGGCACGCTTCACATCGACAAGGTATCGGTTGTTGTGCTGCTGGTTGAAGGTGTACTGCCAGCGCTCGCGGACACCTTCTATGGCAGCTTCCGTCAATTCCAGTTTGAACTCACGGTGAACGGTTTTTCCGTCATCGCTGGGGACGTCTTCCGGTTTCTTCAGGAACTTGCCCGCAAACTTATGCGACTCGCCATCTTCGCCGGTCGTCGTCATGAGATACATGTCGATTCGCGGATCGTACGTCAGTCGTAACTCGCGAAAGTACAGGCCGTTTTCGGACTTCGCGACCAGCGCGGGGAATTCCGGATCCGTCTTCAGGTCCCACGCCCAGTCGTGAACTTCATTGCTGCTCGATTTACTCAAGATGCCCTGCCACTTGCCGAGCATGATTTGAATGGGCTTCAGCCCTGCGACAATCTCCTCAAACTTCGGTGGCTCGTCGGTCGCGGCCGCGCTGGTCGAAGTCGCGTCGCTGTCCGACTCCGTAGATGTACCACTTCCCAAGGTTACGGGCTTGAAGAACTTGGGCTTCGCCGTGGCGGTGCCGCTGGATCCGTCCGCGGACGATGTGGTGGCCGTGCCGGACGTCGCAGGTTGCGAGGCGTTCTTCGTGCAGCCGAGAGTCGTGAGTAAGACGAGCAGGATCGCAACCGTGGCAAGCTTGAAAACTGTCATGTGAATGGGTCCGGAGTGCGGGACGATGGTGGGCGGCTGAATCGAACCATTATCGGCTAACGCGGGCCGGGTCTCAACCGGGCTGCGATTGATGGCCTTATGAACGGACGGGAAATAACGCGTGCGGTAGATGAGGGTTTACCGCCCCTGAGTTTATCTCAGGGGTTCTCGCGTTTCTGCACTACGCAATCGGTAGTGCAAAGACGCGAGAACCCCCGACGTAAAGTCGGGGGCGTTGGTAAATTCTCAACTGCCGCACGCCACTTAAATCCGGACAATTAATTCAAGGCCGATCCTTGATTCCGAACCTGGATCCTCTGGTTCTGAATGCGGTCGATCGTCGGGACCGTGAAGTCCCTGCACGGCCGATCGGGCACGCTGAGCCGGAGCCGGTGATGTTCGTGCCTCAACCAAAGATCGCAGGAAAACGGTCAGAACCATCACGCCCAGGCGATCGCCAGTCTGAGCTGTCCTGATGATTTGGTCCTTCATGATTTTGACAAAATCATTCGGCACAAAATCATGGAGGGCGTCGTAACTGGCGAAGCCTGTCCGCCCCGAAGGCGCCGTGTAGGATGGGCACTCTTGCCGGTCCCGCGGCTGATGGACGGGCAGGAGTGCCCATCCTACGTCACACACTCGCGCTGACGTCACGTATCAGGTCTGTGACGCCGTCCGGGTCGGCGCGGGACTGGCGAGTGCCGGCATTGGCGCGGAGTTGGATTCCGGTTTCATACGGATCAGCCAGCGGATGACCAGAAAGGCGACCACTCCGCAGAGAATCAGAGTCAGGAAGTTGTAGCGGATGGCGCCGTTCTCGATGTCCAGGACCAGCAGCCATCCAACGGCGTTGGAGTCCAGCCACGGGGGTCGGCTTTCAATCAGGATCGATGTGGCCTGACTGTGCAGGACGGCCAGGCTGTTAAACAACAGGTGAAAGATGATTCCCGGCAGCAGACTGCCCGAGCGGATTGCCAGCAGCCCCAGGACCAGACCCAGCAGCGTGGCGTTGAAGACCTGCTGTGGAATCATGTGGATGATGCCGAACGTCACGCTCGACAGAACGACCGCAACTCCCATCCGCCCGCCGCGACCGAACCCGCTCAGGATGAAGCCGCGGAAGGCGACCTCCTCGCAAATGGCCGGAGTCAGTGCAAACGTCGCGAGGATCATAATCAGCGGGATCGAGTCATCGGACATTGCGGCAAATGCGGCTTTGGCACTGTCCGGAAGCTGCGGAAAAAACTCGCTGAGACTCGACAGCAGTTCGCTGGCGAGCGGGTGCAGGACAATCGGCAGCACAATGGCCGCGCCCACGAAACTCAGGCTCGGCATGCTCAACCTCAGTGTCTTCCGGGCGCTGGAAGTGAGCAGCACGGCCATGAACAGAGCCGGAGCCCCAATCAATGCGATCTGCTGTACGACGGCCATCTGCAGAAGTTTGCGTCCAAACTCCTCGGGGCTCAAACCGTTGAATGCGCCACCCACGAAGCTGATCGAAACGAACTGCAGCACCATCATCAGCATGAAACAGCCAGCGGCCTGCGTGAATGTCGGCGTCGGGTCTTTGTCACGCAGCAGATGTCGCAGCCACAGTTTGAGATCGAACTGCTCGGCCTCGCGGAAAAGCACGTCTTCACTCTTGAACTGCTCGACGGCCCACCACAGGGCGATGAATCCGTATCCGACACTCGACATCAGAACGGGCAACCCGAATACCAAAATGCCCGTATTCGATGGATTCACCAGCAGCGCCTTCAGCAGCAGCGCCGGACCAACAACCGGCATCGCGCAGTAGAACAGTGATTGGCTGGCTGTGGTCGAAAGTTCGATGGTCGGTGACATCGCAAACATGGTCAGTCCGATCGTGACCATGAACAGCGGTGTCAGATAGTACTGGCCTTCCTTGTTGCTGCGGGCGAATGTTGCCAGTGCCAGGCACAGAGCACTGAAAAAAGCGGCCAGCGGGATCAGCAGCACCATCAGCCACAGCATGGCCAGTGGCGTGGGCAATGGCAGTCCGGCTGTTAATGCACCCGCCGCACCGGTGACGCCGCTTGCGACAGACATGATGTAGCGGCCGGTCATCCCCATGCTGATCAGATTGAGAATCGTCGTCCCGAGACTGAACAGCATCACCGTCAGGAATTTGCCGACGACAATTTCCGATCGCGTGGCCGGGCAGATCAGCAGCGTCTCCATGGTGCCGCGTTCTTTTTCACCGGCGGCGACGTCGATCGCCGGGTAAAAGGCCCCGGTCAAAGCCATGATCACCAGCAGGCCAGGGAACAGCTTGCTCCACATGCTGGCGGCGATTTCCTCCTGATTCGCCACGTTGATCCCCAGGACGCTGATGGGATCTGGAACAGTCTCGGGGATTCCAGCCCGATCAAGTCGGTCGCGCAGGATCTGCTTTTCCCACTTATCGAGTGCTTCGCGGACACGCGCGTAGGCGACTTCCGACTTGTCGTCGGCACGGTTGCGGGCCACGACGGGACGCAACAACGGGACAGCGTTCAGCTCTTCGCCGGAACTGCCTTCCGCCAGCAGCTCAGTGATGCGGGCGACATTCTTACCCAGCCCTTCGGGAATGATGAGCAGGACCTGGAATTTACTCGATGCGAAGACCTCGCCGATCTCCAGTTTGAGCGTATTGAGCTCGGACTCCGCATGGTCCAAATCCGGAGGTCGCGGCGACTGTTCCCCGGTCATGCGTTCGGAGCGGATGGTTGCGGCTTGAACGGCGGGCAACTCGTCGATCAGCTCTGGAGTCCACGGAGCCAGGCGTATCACCAGCTCGTTACGGCGTTTGATCAGTTTTGCCAGATGCTGCGCGGTCTTCAGTAATTTGGCCGGCTCTTTTGCACTCACATTCGTCTGCGATGGATCCGTCTGTGAGTCTGTCAAAACCCGGAGCTTGCTGGATGTCTCGGGATTGGAGAACCAGTGTGTTGCGAAACGGCCTCCTTCCAGCAACGCGGGTTCGGGCAGATGGTCGGCGCCGAGAATGACGACCTGCCGCGGCTGCTCCGTGAAATACATCGCCATCTGCAGCATGCCCAGGCCCATGCCCGGGTACAGCAGCAGAGGCAGGATGACGACCATGAACAACGTGCGACGGTCGCGGAGCTGATCACGGACCTCGCGATGCAGAATCAGTCGGATGTTTCTCCAGGTGCTGCTCTTTGTCCGTGTCATGCGATCTCCTCGATCGTTTCGGCGCTGCCACGGTCGTGCTGATCGATCAGCTCAAAGAACAGGTCCTCCATCGAATGCTTGTCGTGATGGGTTTTGAGCTCGTCCTGCGTCCCCATTTCCAGAATCCGCCCTTTATGAATGATGGCTACGCGGTCACACAACTTTTCGACTTCGCTCATGATGTGCGTCGAGTAGATGATGGACTTGCCGGCGTCGCGCAGTTCCGCGACGGCTTCGATCACGTTGCGAGCCACTAGCACATCGAGTCCGGACGTTGGTTCATCGAAGATCAGGACGGGCGGGTCGTGGATGATCGTCCTGGCAATGGAGACTTTCTGGCGCATGCCGGTCGACATTTTCGAACCAAGCATGTCGCCGAAGTCGTGCATTTGCAGAGTGGTGAAGACCTCGTCCATACGCTGGTTGAGCCGATCGCCGGTCAGTCCGTACAGGCGTCCGAAGTACTCGACCATTTCCCAGGCGGACATGCGATCGTAGATGCCCGTGTTGTTCGACATGAACCCGATCCGGGCGCGGACCTCTTCCGGAAACTCTGCCACGTCGTATCCGGCCAGCAGCGCTCGTCCTGCAGTGGGGCGCAGGACCGTGCTGAGAATCCTCAAGCATGTGGTTTTGCCAGCACCGTTCGGGCCCAGGAGTCCGAAGATTTCTCCCGGACGAACCTCGAAGCTGACACCACCGAGCGCAGTGACCTCGCCGCGCTTCACGTCCTGAAAACACTTTGTCAGATCGCTGACTTCGATCATCAACTGAGCAATCGTTGGGAATGTTGAACGAGAAGACTGCAGTGTCTCTCCGGACTTTACTCCACTCACACGCGGAATCGTTGACTGATTCGCACGTGCACACGACTTCGAGGGGTTCCGCACGCATCAAATCGCTTAAGCAGTCAGGGATCGGAGCTTCTCCCTGGCCGGACTCGTCAGCCCTGCCGGTAGGACCATTGCAAACGGATTAAGGTTTGCCTTTCGCTCCCAGAAGCCACTAGACAATCCCGTCAAACCCGGTGATCCCGATCTCTTCGCGCGACGCGAATGGCTCACCGTATGCGCGACCGATCGTCCAGCCCCAGTAACGAGCGCGGTCTCGGATGTCGTCCAATAGCGTCGGGTGTTCGGTCGAACGCCCCTGTACCACCTGGCTGTGGTAACAGCGAACGGCTTCCAGCTTCCGGTCGATTGCGTCACTGATATCCAGAACAAATGCTGGTTTCGGATGAATCCGCAGGTGAATACTCCAGTAGTAGTACATTCGCGGTGGCCAGTATGGCTCGCCTTCCAGAGGCAGTTGCCCTGTCTCGTCCGTGCGTGTCAGCTTCGACCAGAAGCGTGCGGCATCGACCAGTTCGCTGGCCACCACGTGATCCGGATGGGTGTCTTCCCAGTACGGAGCCAGAATGATTCGTGGTCGAACCAGACGCAGCACGCTGGCGAGCGACTGCCTCGCTGTCAGCGTGTGTTCGAGCTGACGGTTGGTCAGGCCCAGATTCTGTCGCCAGTCCAGACCAGAGACCTGTGTGGCGGCGGCCGTTTCCTGCGCGCGAATGACCGTTGTGCCGTGCGGTGTTGGTTCACCATCGGTCAGATCAAGCACACCCACGGACAGTCCCTGGTCCCGGCACGTCGCAAGAGTTCCACCGACGCTGATCTCCGCGTCGTCAGGGTGCGGGGCAATGGCGAGGACATCGAGCATCGGCAGGTCGCTCACTGAACAGCTTCGAGGTGGGATGAACTCGCGGTTTGTAAGTGACGGCTGCCTCGTATGCACCGCGCAAGCCACGCCAGCGGAATTTCAGCATGCGGGGCAATGCCCCAACAGGATGCATTCGCAAGGCGCCCAGTCTTCCCGTATTACCTCAGACGTGCCGTTAAATCTGGAACATTCGGCATATCCGAAACAAGTTTCCACGCTTCTGATACCGATAACACCGATACGAGTCTCCTAAGACTCCCGCCGTAGGCGTAGTCACACGCCCGGCCGTTTCGGACTGGTCTGTCGGATCAGTCCTAACGAGTGTTTGGGAATCCATCCTCGCCCAAGTGTCGAGACTGCACCGTGAACGCACGAAAACGAATCTGGCGATCGAACGCCTCGCTGTTACGTGGGCCACGAGTCCGTCGTCCGGTTGCGCTGGCCCTGGCAGCGGGAGTCGCTGTGATTGGGCTGGCCGCATTACCATTCGGCCTGTTGACCGCTCAGCCGGTTCCAACAGACACGGCTCGGACACAGATTCTGCAACTGCTTGGTGACCTGCACAGCCGCCAGCCCGGCGTTGCGGTCGGCGCCGAGCGACAATTGACAGCTCTGGGCGTCACGAGTCCGCAGTTGCAGTACGCGAGGCTGCTCAAGCATCCGGATCGTTTCGAACGATTCCGTCTGATCAGCCTGCTGCCGCAGATTCCCGAGCCGCTGCAGACAGAGCTGCGAGTCGAACTCACGCGTGATGCCGATCGTGAAGTTCGAGCATCCGTGATCAATCTTACGCAGCCTGGTCACATGCGTGGACCACTTGCAGGTCGACTTGACGAGATGCTGCGACAAGAACCCGACTCCGTGATTCGGCAACGTATTGAGCAGCTCATGACGTCGCGTCCTCAAGAAGGCCGGTCTGCGTTGGCCGCTTTGAGTGTGACGCAAACTCGACCAGTGAGTCCCGAACGCTCACAAGCGATCCCGGCACCAGTCGAGGTACACGCCGCGAATCATCGACTGGTCGGTACGGTCCCACGGAATTCCGCCGGTTCGCATTCACCGCAGGACTCCGCAAGCTCCCTTTCAGCACCACTGCCCAATGTCTCGCCATACTTGCAGCCACAACCCAGCGCGACGCACTCACAATTCGGACAGTACCCGGCCTCGTCTAACGCTGGTGTCCGTCCGCCACCAATGCACGGCAGTACGCAAGCTGGACACGCCGGCCTTCCGGCTCGCGGCATGAGCAATCTGACCAACACTTTGCAGCTCGAACCGACAGTCACAACATCTCAGTACCAGGTCGTACCGCCCGTCGCGTGGCCAGACGCCGCCGTCGACCGGGCATCGTCTGGTCAGACAGCGTTCGACCGGGCCATGTCTCAAAGTCGCGCTCGTGCGGTCGTACCAGTTTCGTTTGAAGCCATCGGCATTCCGCCCGCACCGGCCGCCACTCCCCCGCCACCGGCAGACGCGTCCCAGCCACCGCAACGGATCCGCCCGGGCGTAACCGCCGCATTGCCCGTCCCAAGTGGCCGGCCACTCGCCGTTCCTCCTGTTGAGACCGGTCCTGCCGCAGTTCCGGGGGTCGGCGACTCTGCCGTACAGCCATTGTTCCCCACGACCCGCAGTGGAGCGGGAGCAGGACTTGCAGATCCCCTCTTTCAGGCCCCTCCGCTCGGTGGCCCGACCAGCTCCGATGACGTCGGTGGCCGCCGACTGCTGGATCGACCAATCGACCAGATCATTCAACCGACCCCGCCACCTATGGCATTGATGTCTGAAGAACTGCTCACTCCTGAACCCGACGCTCCATTCGGATTCACCGGCCCGTCCGGCATCATTCCAAACGAAACACAAACCAGTCCGCATTTCGTGCCTGTTCCCGACCGGTGGCGTTTGGGTTATGAGTACCAGGACCGTTATGGCCTGGAATGGCCCTGGACCACCGACTACCTCGGAAATCCAGGACACTGGTGGGATCCTTACAACCAGAATGTGCTCAAAGGCGACTACCCGATTATTGGACAGCACACGTTCCTGAACGTGGTGGCAACCAGCCAGACGACGTACGACTTTCGACAGACACCAATTGGCACCACACCGTTCGAAAGCACCCGCGGCCAAAATCAGGAAGAATTCTTCGGGCAACCCGAAACCCAAAACCTGAACCAGAACTTTTTCTTCCGCTTCGACCTGCTGCATGCCAACAACGCGGCTTTCAAGCCACTTGACTGGCAATTCCGGATTACACCGGCCGTGAATATGAACCAGTTTCACTCAGAGGAACTGGCAGTCATTAATCCTGACGTCCGTCAGGGCCGCAATCGTATTCGCGACCATTTCGTGCTGCAGGAGTACTTCGCGGAATTCAAAATCGCTGACCTTAGCCCTGACTACGACTTTGTGTCCGTACGGGCAGGTAATCAGCTCTTCAACTCAGACTTCCGCGGATTCATCTTCTTTGACACAAACCGTGCCGTGCGAATCTTCGGTTCACGATTCTCCAATCGGCACCAGTTCAATCTGCTCTTCTACGACAACGTCGAAAAGGAAACCAACTCCGGATTGAACACCACCAAGGACCGCCACCAGAACGTCGTGATTGCCAATTACTACGTCCAGGACTTTGTCTGGCCTGGTTACACGTTCCAAACGAGCTTTCACTACAACAATGACCAGCCAAGTACGGAGTTCGATCGGAACGACTTCCTCGTCCGTCCTGACCCGGTTGGTGTCTTCCAGCCACATCGCGTCGAGGCCTACTACTTCGGCATTGCGGGCGACGGACACATCGGTCGGATCAACGTCAACAACGCGTTCTATTGGGTCACGGGACGTGACGGCCTGAACCCAATCGCCGGCCGAACACAGGACATCAACGCCTACATGGGAGCCATTGAGCTTTCATACGACCGAGACTGGGCCCGCTTCCGTGCCTCGATGTTCTTTTCGTCTGGTGACGACAATCCAAACGACACGGACGCCGAAGGATTCGATTCAATTCTCGACAATCCGGTCTTTGCGGGTGGTGAGTTCAGCTACTGGCAACGCCAGGCCATCCAGCTCTTCGGAGTTCGACTGACAAATGACCGCAGCCTTGTTCCGGACCTTCGGTCCAGCGGAATTCAAGGGCAGAGCAACTTCGTGAACCCGGGAATATTCATCTTCAACCTCGGCCTGGACATGGACCTGACGCCCAAACTGCGGTCTATAACCAACGCCAACTACATCATGTTCGACGAAACGGAAGTCCTGGCGACCTACACGTTCCAGGGCGATGTCGACAAAGAAGTCGGGCTCGATATCAGCACCGGCTTCGAATGGCGTCCGTTCCATAACGACAACGCCATTGTACTCTTTGGCGTCTCTGCCTTGCTGCCGGACGAAGGCTTTAAAGACCTGTACAACGAACTCGATGGTGACGTGGAGACATTCTTCGCCGCCTTCGCCGATGTCATTCTGACGTTCTGAAAATCGATCACGCCCCACGCCCACCGTACTAACTGAAATCGCGGCATCGCCGCAGGTGTCTGACACGGAGGTCAGCAACCAATGACGCTACGCATGCGAACCGTTGGAATTCTGGGCCTTGGAGCCATCCTCAGCCTCGGATCTGCCATCTACTTTGTCGCCACTCCGGACCAGCAGCCGGCCGACCGGGCGCTCAAAGCCAGCGAACCGTCTGTCCCCATTGCAGGGCGGACGCCAAAGCGTTCGCGTGCGGCAAGAATTCTGGACTCCATCCGCCCGGATCGGCTGCTGTCGCCGAAATCGTCGGCTGAACATAGTCATGATGGCTCGGCCCCGCATGTCCACGACGGACAGCAGCCTGAAGCGTACGCTGAACCCGTACCGAATCCACAGGAGAGCAACCCGCCCAGAGGTCGCGCCACGATCCGACAGACAGCAGGTAGTGCAGACTATGATGCTCCGCTGCCAGGTACTGTCTATACACAACTTCCTTTGGGTGAATACAACCCGCAGTATCCTCCGACGCCAATTCAACCGGCCGGCTACGACCAGGCAATCCCGCCGTATGAGGGCACGACTGGGCTGCCAATGCCTGATGCGACGTGGACGGCCGAAGAAACAGCGTTGTATGTGGCTGCGCTGGATACGCGCACTCAAGGTCTGATGAGTCAATCTGAAGAAGAAGCCTGGGCCAAAAGCTGGGGCTGTGTGCACTGTCATACCGAATCACACGATCCGCACTTCAGCGAAGCCCTGACAATCGGCTGCACCGACTGCCACGGCGGAAACGGCAACACGACAGACGAACTTGAAGGACACATCCACCCCCGATTTCCCGATGCATGGCAAACATCCGCAAATCCGGTCCGTGCTTACACACTACTAAACCATGAGAACCCTGACTTTATTCGCTTTGTCAATCCGAGTGACAATCGGATTTCGCAACTGAGCTGCGGCACTGTCGGCTGTCACCCCAAGGAGACACTTGAAGTCAAGAAGAACATGATGACTCACGGCTGCATGCTGTGGGGGTCGGCCCTTTACAACAACGGTGCAGTCACGAATAAGTGGTCTCGCTACGGCGAGAGCTACACAATGCACGGGGCACCACAACGTCTACAGACTGTGCCCCCTCCGACCGAGTTCGAACGAGACTACAAGGGTGTACTTCCGTTTCTAGAACCTCTTCCACGCTTCCAGACGACGCAGCTCAGTAACATCCTGCGAACATTCGAACGCGGCGGCCGCTTCATTTTTGAACTGGGAATCCCCGAACGTGGTGAAGAACCGGGACGTCCGCGACAGCGATCCAGCAACAGAGGCATGGGAACACAGAACCGAACTGACCCCGTCTTTGTCGCATTGGCAAAAACGCGGCTTCTGGATCCGACACTTAACTTCCCGGGTACGAACGACAATCCGGGTGATTACCGAGGCAGTGGGTGTGCATCCTGTCACGTGATCTACGCGAACGACCGCTCGATCGTGAATTCCGGTCCTTATGCAAAATACGGCAACCGCGGCAAGGCGGCCGCCAACTACGACGGCTTCGTAACGGGAATCGATCCAACGATCAACAAGGAAGAATCTGGCCACCCGATTACACACCGTTTCACGTCTGCGATTCCATCCAGCCAATGCATGAGTTGTCATATGCATCCGGGAACGACAGTCATGAACTCCTATCTCGGATATCTTTGGAGTGACCAGGAAACGGATGGCGAACACCACTATCCGAAGATTCAGCAAAAGCCATCGTCGGAAGAATTCCACCGAAATCAGATGTCGAATCCCAACGACATCAACGCCAAAATGCTGTCGGCTGATCCCGACTTCCTGGCCGACATCGTTCAACTCAATCCGCAACTGAAACACACGCTCGCCGATTTTCACGGGCACGGCTGGAGTTACCGAGCAGTGTTTAAGAAGAATCGTGAAGGGATTCTGCTCAACAAAAAAGGGGAGCCACTCCACGACGCGTCACCGGCACAACAAATGACCGCCGTGTGGGTGCCAGAGCGAGTTAAAGACATGTACCGCGATCGAAACTGGGCCTCGCCAAGCCAGGAAGAACTGGATCGCGTCCATGCCATCCAGGCCGAACTGGAGAAGATTCAGGACATGGTGCCAGTGCACATGCTGGATATCCACCTTGAGAAGGGGATGCACTGCGTGGACTGTCATTACTCGATCGACAACCACGGTGACACCAAGTTGTACGGCGAAGTCCGGGCGGCGGTGGAAATTACGTGTACCGACTGCCACGGTACGATCTCAGAGTACGCTCCTTTGATGACGTCGGGACCGGCTGCGCCGAACAATGTCTGGCCGGGCATGATTACCGAGCGTCAGAGCAAGGAAGCAAAGGAAAGCGGACGTGCCACCGTGGGTCGGGACATCACGAAACTGCGGACGCCATTTGGAAAACGCCGCTTCGAGATCCTTCCCGATGGGAGCATCATTCAGAACTCAGTGGTAGAGCCGGACCTGTCCTGGAAGGTGACTCAGGTCAAGGACACGATTACTCCAAGTCATCCTGACTACAACGCATTATCCTCGTTGTCGAAGACGGTTCGCTTCAGCAAGGACGGCGATCAATTTGGCTGGAAATGGGGCGACGTTCCCGATGATCCGACGGAATGTGCTCACGCGATTCATGAGATGAACTGTATTTCCTGCCACTCGTCATGGAATCCAAGCTGCTTTGGTTGTCACGTCGTGCAGAAGGCAGACAAGAAGATGCCGGAACTGCACTATGAGGGTGATACCACGAAAAACTACACGGCCTACCTGTTCCAGACTCTGCGTGATGACGTCTTCATGCTGGCGAAGGATGGGAACGTTACGGGGAACCGGATTAATCCGATACGGTCCGCGTGTGCCATCCATGCGACGTCGTACAATGGCAACCGAGAAAATCTCTACTACCAGCAGCAGACGATTTCTGCGGAAGGGTGTAGCGGAATCGCGTTCAGCACGAACGTGCCTCATACAGTCCGAGGCAAAGGCGAAACCAAGATGTGTGCGGATTGTCACCTGTCATCCGACGGTGACAACAATGCGATCATGACACAACTGTTGATGCTGGGCACGAAGTACACCAACTGGATGGGGCGATACGCCATGGTGGCCGCTGGCGAGCATGGCATGTGGACGCCAATCCTGACCGAACGTGACGAACCTCAGGCGGTCATTGGCAGTACGCTGCACGCAGACGCCTATCCACAGTACTACGCCGAGCATGTCGCGAATGACCGCAAGCTCAAACTTGCGTACGAACATCCGGGACCAGATGTCAGTGATCCATTGTTCCATCCCGGGATGAAGGTGGATATCCAGAATTTGCAGTATCGTGGTGAGTACCTGTACGCGGCCTGCGGTGAAGCTGGATTCCGGATTTACGACATGGCATTCACGGACCATAAAGGATTTGCTGAGCGATACCCGACGGCTCCCGTGTCTCCTCTGGGCCAGAAGTTCTATGTCCGTACTGCCAAGTATTGCACGGACGTTGCTTCTCCGGCCACGATTGCTCCGGACCCGACTCGTAAGCATCGGCCGGAGAACTTCGAGCCAATCATTCCTATGCAGTATGCGTTCCTGTACGTGACGGACCTTGAGGAAGGTTTGATTCTGGTGCTGGCAGCTACGCTGCTGGATGGCAACCCGAACAACAACTTCATCAAGAAGGATGTGGTCTTCAACCCGGGTGGCATTCTGGATGGAGCCCGTCGAATTTCGACCTTCGGGAAGTACGCCTGGATTTCCTGTGACTGCGGTATGGTCATTGTTGACATCTCGGATCACTTGAACCTGCAGGTCGTCAAGGTCCTGCCGGATGGCGAGTTCCTGCACCACCCGGGTGGCGTGGAATTCCAGTTCCGCTACGCCTTTGTGTGTGACGACGACGGGGTCAAGATTCTCGATGTGACAGACCCGGAGAATCCAGTTCCCGCGTCAAAGATTCCCATGGACGACGTACACAACGTCTATGTGGCCCGGACCTATGCGTACATCGCCGCGGGGCATAACGGTCTGGTCATTGCAGACGTCAAGAACCCGTTGGAGCCGAAGATCGATCAGGTTTACAACGCACACGGTGAGATTGATGACCTGCACGACGTGCGACTGGGGATTACGTACGCCAGTGAATTCGCCTACCTGGCGGATGGAGCGAACGGATTCCGGATCGTGCAACTGACGTCTCCAAACACGCCCGGTAACGATGGATTCTCTCCTCGTCCGACTCCCGAACTGGTCGCCAGTTTCAAGATTCCACACGGTGGACATGCTCTGGCTCTGTCGGAGGGTATGGATCGAGATCGCGCCGTGGACGAAGCCGGCAATCACATCGCGGTGATGGGCCGGGTTGGAGCCCGTCCGTTCAGCCTGGAAGAAATGCAACGGCTGTATCTGTTGCCCGGCACAGGCACGACTCCGGGTATGACGTCCCCGGTCCCGTGGCAGGTTGCAAATCCCAAACGCGATCACAGCATCCTCAACCCGCGGCTCCGCGAAGTGCGGCTGCACGAGGCCGTCGAGAAGTTGTATGGAGAAAGCGAACTTCGAAGGAAGTTGAGGCAGAGGCAGCAACGATAGACCGACAGACTGGCGCCCCGACGCACGAAACCCGGCCTCCCTGTTGGCGGCCGGGTTTTTCGTTTCATACTCAGCTTCGGGCGGGATTGGTTATTGGCGACTGAGACGGTAAACCGTTCTCAAGTCTTGACGAGCATCGTCGCGAACTGATGTCACGTCAGGCGATCATAGATGTCGTCTGGTGTTTCGACGCCGATCAGGCGTTGGTCCAGGCCGGCCGATCGAAAGGCGAGGCGTTCCGGGTCGATGCCCATCAGTTTCAGGATGGTCGCGTGCAGGCCGTGGACGTGGAGTTTGTCGTCGATGGCTCGGAACCCGAAATCGTCTGTCGTTCCGATCGCCTGTCCGCCTTTGACGCCTCCACCTGCCAACCACATGGAAAACCCATACGGGCTGTGGTCGCGACCGTTGTTGCCTTCGGTGGTCGGCGTGCGTCCGAACTCGCCGCCCCAGACGACCAGCGTTTCTTCGAGCAGTCCCCGGTTGCGGAGATCACTCAACAACGCGGCGCATCCCTGATCGACGGAGCGAATCAGATCGACGTGGCGATTGTGGTTGTCTCCGTGAGTGTCCCAACCGCCTCCTCCGCAGCCGTGGTAAATTTGCACCGTGCGGACACCTCGCTCGACCAGTCGCCGCGCCACCAGGCAGCGTTCACCGAAGCCGCTGCCGTACAGGTCTCGCGTGGCCTTTGACTCGCTGGCAAGATCAACGGCCTCCGGTGCTGTCGACTGCATGCGGAATGCCAGTTCGTACGAGGCGATGCGGGCTTCCAGATCACTATCGCCCGGTCGCGAACTCCGGTGGCGTTCGTTGAGCCACTGAGCGAAGTCCAGCGTGCCTCGCTGATCGATTCCCGCGAGTTCTGGCTGCGGTCGCAGATTGTCGATCGGAGCCGCCCCGGGCTTGATATTGGTCCCCTGATAAACCGCCGGCAGAAAACCGTTACCCCACACGCCGGGTCCCGGCTTAAGAGGTCCATCGTTCATGACGACGTATGCGGGAAGGTTTTCGGTTTCGCAGCCCAGTCCGTACGTCAGCCATGAACCCAGCGACGCACGACCCATCCGCGATTCGCCGGTGTTCATCAGGAAGATACCGGGCGTGTGGTTGAAGACTTCGTGGTGGACGCCACGCAGGACGGCCAGATCGTCGGCGTGTCGACTCAGTTGATGAAACCCGGAGCACATTGCCAGCCCGGATTCCCCGTAACGGCCAAACTCCTGCTGACTGGCCATCAGCTTCTGCTTGCTGACGTCGGTGAACTGCAGGTTGAGCTTGTGGAACTCCTCGGGCGGCGACTGACCGTCGAACTTCTTCAGCAAAGGCTTTTCGTCGAACGTGTCCACCTGGCTTGGACCACCGTGCATGAAGAGCCAGATAATGTTCTTTGCCTTGACTGGAAACGCCGCCGATCGCGGCGCCATCGAGTGGTCAGGCTGCAGTTGATATTCCGCGTCTTCATGCGCCAGCGTCTCGCGTGACAGCAGATCAGCCAGCGCGAGCAGTCCAGCTCCCTGTCCACACTCAGCCAGCATTTGTCGTCGTGTCAGCATGATTGTCCCGCCGTAGCTGAAGTCGTGAGACTTCACGTGTTCCCGGTCGCGCGACTGAACTCTCGCGAGTTCCAGTAGTTCCAGGTTTGAGTCTCAGGTCCGAGTTGATCGTAGCTGGATTCGCAAGAATTCAGCCGTCTCCCGTGCCAGAGCTGAATTCTTGCGAATCCAGCTACCTCAAACCTGGAGCCACAGAGTTCAGCTACCTCAATCGATATAGATGAACTCGTTGGTATTCATCAGAGCCAGACACAGTTCGACCAGAGCCGCTCGCAATTGGACACCACCTACATCGTTGGGGGCGTTGAGTGGTTGAGCAAGGTCATCGGTCAAACGGTTTTCAAGAGCCTTCTGTCGAACAGCCAGAAAACCAAGCGTGCGCTCCAATTCGGTCTCGTCGATATTTCTCCCGAAAGCCAGCAGCCAGGCACGCTCGATGATCTTCCTGATGTCGTCACCGCACTCACGTAGCAATCGCCCGGCAAATGCTCGCGCTTCCGTTCCGGCAACTGCGCCGTTCAATAGAGTCAGCGCCTGTGGGGAGACCACTGGCGATTCTCGTCGGACACAGCTTGTGGTCGGATTAGCCGTATTGAATGTCTCAAAAAACGGAACGCGGAGCGAACGCCGTACAACGACGTACATGCCGCGCCGAGTCCACTGCCGTTTGTCCGCTGTGACGTTCCAGTTGGTATTAAGCACGGACTCCAGAGCACTCTTTTCGACAGGCGGCACAACAGGCGGACCGAACTGCTCAAGGTTCAGCGTCCCGGACACCGCATGCAGGTTGTCCCAGATAATCTCAGCTTCCAGACGGCGGCGAGGAAAGCGGGAAAGCAGGTGGTTCTGGTAATCTCGTGACCGGGCATCACGATTGGCTCGGCTGGCCATTCGGTAACTGTTGGAAGTCATAATCAGGCGATGCAGGCGCTTCAACTTCCAGTTGTTCTCGATGAGTTCGCTGGCCAGATAGTCGAGCAGTTCCGGATGTGTGGACGGCTCGCCCTGCAGGCCAAAGTCATCGGGAGTCGGCACCAGTGACTGACCGAAGTGCCATTGCCAGACGCGATTGGCAAGGACTCGTGCTGTGAGCGGATTGTCTGGCGAAACAACCCAGCGGGCGAATCTGGTGCGACGTCTCTGACTGTCTGCGTCCCCTTCTTCCAGGACGCCGCCTCCGGGCAGAAACCGAATCGTTGCTGGCCGAGCGACTGCGCCGGGAGCACTCAACTCACCGCGACGCAGAAGGTGAATCACGGGCGCCGTCTCGACATTCTTCACGACCCACGTTTGCGGCTTCTTGCGTTCAGCGGAATTGTCGATCCGCTTCTCTCGCTCCATATCCCACAGTTCGCCGGGTGCGAGGATCGCGTGGAGCCCGAAATAATCCTTCTGCGAGATCGGATCGTACTTGTGCGAGTGGCACCGGGCACACCCGATGGTCACGCCCAGCAAAGCGGTACCGATGGTGTTGGCGACGTCGGTCAGCCGCTCGTATCTCGAGACTTCGGGCCGGGCGATTCCGCCTTCATATCGGTACGGACCGACCGTTAGCAGACCGGTGGCGAATTGCAGTTCTTCGTTGTCGGGCCACAGTTCATCCGCCGCCAGTTGCTCGACGATGAACTTGTCGAACGGCTTGTCGTCATTGAACGACCGAATGACGTAATCGCGATACTGCCATGCGTGGTGATAGAAAGAATCCAGTTCAAAGCCCGCACTGTCTGCGTATCGAACAACGTCAAGCCAATGGCGTGCCCAGCGTTCGCCGTAGTGTGGTGATTCGAGCAGGTCTTCGATTGTCTGCAAATACGCACCATCGGAATCCGCTGCCTTTAGGAACGTCTGAATGTCCGCAGGTTCGGGAGGCAAGCCCGTGATGTCGAATGAAGCACGTCGTAGAAGAGTCGCGCGATCGGCGGGAAGGGCCGGTTCCAGTCCGGCGTCCACGAGCTTCTCAAGCACAAATGCGTCGACAGGATTGAGGACCCAGTCGAATCTGCGTTCGTCCGGAAGTTCGGGCCGTCTGATTGGCTGGAACGCCCAGTGACGTCGTGCGAGCACCGTTTTCGGACTCGCGAGATCAGCGGACGTCGGCCAGGCGGCTCCCTGATCAATCCACGCGCGGATCAACCCAATCTGGTCGACGGAAAGAGACTCTCCCTCTGGCGGCATCTTTCGGTCTTCATCGATCGCGGCCACGAAATGGACCAGCCTGCTGACCACACTGGAACCCGGTACGATCACCCGACCGTTGTTACCGCCTTCGAACGCCGAGGCTCGGCTGGCGAGGCTCAATCCACCGTCGTCGTGGCCCGGTCCGTGACACTCAAAACAATGTCGCCGGAAGATCGGCTGAATGTCGCTGACAAAATCGACTTTTCCAGTCGCGGCTGGGGGCAGTTTGCCGGCGATCGTGGCCGCAGCGAAGTGATCGCGGACGCGCTCGAGCGGCAGCGGCTTCCCATAGATCGCCACTTCATCGATCGATCCTGCGAAATAGCGAGCGCCTTCATGAACGGTATCGCCGCCAATCTGAATCGACCGTTCGTTGCTGATCGGTCCCCCGCCATCGTGCCCCTGCGCGACCAGCTCGCCATCGAGATACATGCGGCTGCTGCCGTCGTCCGCTCGTGTCCACACAAGGTGATGCCAGCGGTCGTCGTTCAGTCGTCGACCAACCGGCGAAAACAGATAGAGATCACTCGGCTTTCCGCGAGGTCCTGACTGCGCGAGCAGGCGACCTTGATCATCACCGCGCGTGGTCGAGGCGGGATTAATCGTCCAGTCACTGGTTCCGGCTCCGGGCGTCGCTTTGGAGATCAACGTCGCACTGCCTGGCCAGAACGTGTCGTCGAACGCCTGCTTCGATCGGAACCAGAATTCAACCGACAACGAGTCGAGCTTCAACGCGGCAGTATGAGGAATTGAGACGACCGAAGTGCTGCCATCGAAGATCGCTGAACGTCCTCCGGTCCCCGGGACGCCGTCGCCAGCCAGCAGTTTGCCGGCAACCGCTCCATGATGCGGACCCACGGCGTCGCGAATGGTCTTTCCGAACGACTCGGCTGGCTGGTCAAACTGCAGATAAACGACTGGCTTATCTCGCAACACAGTCTGAGCGTACGAAGACTCGCGTCCGACTGCGCATTGCAGTGACGTGGCAAACGACACTGCAAGACACACGATCGTCAGTCCGATCCGCACAGGCATGTTTCCCGTGATCTCGTAGAAAAGGCCGGAAGAAACCGTCCGCTGTGTCACGACATCTTAAAGCGACCGAGCATATTTCGCTCTGACCGCCTGCCGGGGAACGCAGCTACACTAAACCGCTTCGTTCTCTCCGAACAAAAATCCTTAACGGCGTTGCCTCGTGGGGCTATTCACGTTTCGGCGAAGCAACTCCCCACTGCCCTGTGAATACAAAAGCTGTCTGGGGCTTTCGCTGACGTGGGGATGTGTCACGCCCTTTCAGGCCATCCGGCAGACTGTCTGGACTGGCGGCGTATCCGATTGCGATCGCCGTTACTACCTGGACTCCTTCCGGGACCGCGAACACTTTGCGAGCCTTGTCGGGCAGGATGCCGATCATCTGATGCACTGCAAGTCCGCGGGCCGTGGCTTCCAGGCTGATGTTTCCCGAGGCCAATCCCAGGTCATGGATTGCGGCGGTGTTGGGTTTGCCGTTGCGTGCAAAACTCAGGTTTGTGCAGCACAACAACAGCACCGGCGCTGCCTGCGCCCAGGCCTGATTCGGCTCAACCAGACAGGAGAGCACTCTTGCAAAGTGCTCTGGGTCCTCTCGCGTGGCCAGAATGTAGCTCCACGGTTGCTCGTTATATGACGACGCGGCCCATCGCGCGGCTTCCAGTAGACTACAGATGTCATCTCGCGAAACCGGTCGTTCGTCGAATGCGTAAGGACTCCAGCGTTTGGAGATCAGCTCATGCACGGGGTAATCAGTAACGGCCTCTTGACTCATGTTCTGCTCCTTGGGGATGAACGCGGCCAGCACCACGGGCTTCCGGGTGGCCGCCGACGTCCGGCGTATTGCTGACGCACCTCCCAGAGCTGGAAAACCTATGGTTCCCGCCGTCCGGACGATAGGGTTGCTGGAAGACGACTCAACTCCCGGAAGACAATTGCGAAACCGCTCCTATGAGTTGACGATACTGGCTGTGACCGGATTCTGAGCTACCCCAAAGTTTGAATTGAAGACTATGAGAACCGCGGCCGCGACTGCCATCGTTCTGGCGTTGTCTATCTGTCTGTCCTCGCCGTCACTGGCCGAAGAGCCTTCGGCGTCGCTGCAGTCTGCGTTCAAGATGCATTGCGTCAAATGCCACGGCGAAGGCACGAAGATTGAAGGCAAGGTCAACCTGCTGGCGCTGACATCAGACGATGACCTGCGCGATCGGCTCGGGTTACTCGAAAATCTGATTACGGTGCTGAGCGATCGTCAGATGCCGCCGGAAGACGAGCCGCCGCTTCCAGCCGCTAAGCGGAAGCAAATGGTCGAGCAACTCCGGACGCTGTTTGATGAGGCATTGAGGAAGCATGGATTCGACCCCACACCGATCCGGCGGATGAACCGGTTTCAATACAACAACGCCGTTGTTGATCTGCTCGAACTGGATCGGGACATCTTCCAGCTCAACGAACGTCTGCTTCGTCGTCGTGAGGATTACTTCCGGCCAGCGACACGAAAAATGCCCGCGGTCGTCCGCGTCTCAAGTCGTCCACTTGCCAAGGACATCGACAATCAGCGCCCTGAAGGGTTCAAGGGTGTCGCGGCCTTTCCTCAGGATAAACGCGCCGAACACGGTTTTGACAATCGGGCCGACCACCTGACTCTCTCGCCACTGCTGATGGAGTCGTTTCTTGAGTTGAGTCAGACGATCGTGGAAAGCCCGGACCTCAATTCTCGGGAATGTCGCATCTGGGATCGCCTGTTCGCGCCGCCTGGCCAGTCAGTCCGAGGCCCGGTCGAAGGCAGGTACGAAGCTGAAGAGGGAGGCCCGATCAAAGTTGTCGGGACACCGAAGGGGCGTGTCTGGTCACAGAAGATGAGCGGCTGGGGACCAGACTGGAGCGGCGACACTCAACTCATCTGGATGTGTCGAAAACAGGGCCTTGAAATAACACTGGCATTTGACGCGACTCAGACTGGCCGCGGCCTTCGCATTGGCTTCACGAAAGCACCCGACTATGGCACCTTCGAGTTGTACCTGGACGACGTGAAACTCGGAAAAGCGATCGACTTGTACGATCCGAAAGTCGTCCGAGCCGCTGACCGCGACATCGCCGACCTGAAGATAGGCACCGGCGTACACACATTGAGAATCAAGTGTGTGGGCAAGAAGGATCAGTCAACAAGCTACCTGTTTGGCATGGACTACATCGAGGTCACTAGGCGAGAAGCAAAACCGAAACCCGCCCCGCCCCTGGTCGACGAGAAGGACGCCCTGCGCTCCCGACTGGAGAAGCTGCTCCGTCGCGCATTTCGTCGGCCCGTCGACCCGAAAACACTCGATCGTTTCACAAAGTTCGCGGAAGGCCAGCTTGCATCCGGGGCTTCGTATGAGGGCACGATGCGCACCGTGGTCGGAGCCATCATCGGCATGCCGGACTTCCTTTATTTCTACGAGACGACCGACAAGGAGAAGCCGGACAGCGAAGGCCAGAATCGCCAGCGCCTGGATAACTTCGAACTGGCCTCACGTCTGGCTCAGTTCCTCTGGAGCAGCATCCCCGACGACACGTTGCTGGATCTTGCCGAATCTGGCAGGCTGAGCGATCCCAAAGTTCTGAGTGCGCAGATTGACCGGATGCTGGACGACCGACGATCAAGTCGATTCTGCGATAACTTCCCCGCCCAATGGCTGCAGTTGGATCGACTGATTACTTCGATCCCTGATCCGAAGAAGTTCCCGTACTTCTACTACCGTGGATACCGGACCAGTCTGCATATGATGTCCGAGCCACTGCTGCTCTTCGAGACGGTCTACATTGAAGACCGGTCGATCGTGGATCTCCTGGACCCGAAGTTCACCTGGCAGAGCAACATGCTCCGCCAGAATTACGAGGGAGAGTCAAAATCAGGGCACGACGTTCAGGTACAGGTTTTCAAACGTGTTCCGCTGGACGACCCGCGTCGAGGTGGCGTGATTACCAACGCAGCAGTCATGACCATGACGTCCACGCCCACACGCACTCAGCCGATCACTCGCGGAGCCTGGGTGAACGCTGTGATCTTCAATGATCCGCCAGAGCCGCCGCCAGCCGACGTCCCGCCTCTGCCGGAAGTCGACAAGGAGGAACTGGCGAAACTTACGATTCGCGAACGCCTGGCCGTGCATCGAAAACGCGCCGACTGTGCTGGCTGTCACAACACGATCGACCCGCTCGGCTTTGCGCTGGAGAACTACGGTCCCACTGGAATCTGGCGGGACAAGTACGAGAACGGCCGCGAGGTGGACGTCAGTGGAGTGTTATTCAATCAGCACGAATTCAACACGGTCGTCGAATTCAAGCGCCTGATTCTTCTGGAGAAAAGCCGATTCATCCGCGGGTTCGTCTCTCATCTGCTTTCCTACGCACTCGGTCGCGAACTCGGGCCCGCCGATTCACCCGCGCTGGACGACATCACTGCACAGGCGATGGCGGGCAAGGACCAGTTGCGTGCCGTGCTTAAGAGTGTCGCGATGAGCGAACCGTTTCTTCATAAGAACACACGTGAGGCTGCGGGAGAAAAGTAGGGCCGGTTCCCACCGGCCAGTTTCAATGCGCACGGAATCGGCCGGTGGGAACCGGCCCTACCGCTGCTCGAGCAAAGGACAACTCTCGATATGAACAACAACAAATCATCCCGCCCCGTTTCACGACGCCGGTTTCTTGCCGGTACCGGCGGTGCCGCACTGAGTCTGCCGTGGCTCGAGAGTTATGCCAGCCGGTGCGCAGCCGACGCCGACACTAAGGCGTCCGGTCCGGTCCAGCGTCTGGCCTTCTTTTACCTCCCGAACGGGATCACTCGGCGGGGCTTCTTCCCCGGCGAGGGCGATCGGCCGCTGCCGAAGTTCGCCGGTCAGAACAACGTCTGGCGATTCGAGGGCAAGTCTGTTCCGGCCGGCAGCCACCCACTGACATTCACACCGACGCTGGCTCCGCTTCACAAGATGCGCGACAAGGTCTCGCTGATCACCGGCTTGGATCGCATCTTCCAGCACGGGACCGACTCGCATGCTCAGTGCGCGTCCTGTTTCCTGACCAGCGTTGCGCCGTTCGAGGTCAGGAACTCCGCCTATCCACTCGCTCGAACTCTGGACCACATTGCCGGAGACAGCATCGGGCAGATGACGCCTTACTCCACACTTGAGCTGAGCTGCAACGACCACAAGAACAACATCGAATCCATCTACTTCGACAACATGTCATGGTATGGCACCGGCCACGTTGCCCCATCAATGAGAAACCCGCGCAAGGTTTACGACCGGCTGTTCGGTACCAAAGCCAACACGCGTTTCCGAAACATCACCGATCTGGCCCTCGGCAACGCCCGTCAGCTCCAACAGCGGTTGAGCTCCGCCGATCGACGCAAGTTCGACGAGTACTTCGAAGCGATCCGGACGATCGAAACGCGGATGGATCGAATTGAATCAATGAAATCCGAACTGGCCGCCGCAAAGGTCGAACGTCCGGCTGAGTATTTGCCTCGCAATGAGTACATCCACCTGATGGGCGACCTACTAGTCACCGCATTGCAGAGCGGACTGACGAATGTTGGCACGATGATGGTGGGCCCGGAACGGTGGACGACACCTACGAACTGGGAGGGAATCCTCGACAAGCCGCACAGTCATCACGCCATGACACACGCCCCGCAAAACCATCTGGAGAATCTCCTGAAGCTGGACAACTTCCACGTCCTGACGTTTGCACGGCTGCTCGAACGAATGGACAGCATTGAGGAAGCCAATGGGACAACATTGCTCGACAACACCATCTTCACACTGGGAGCCGGCATGGGTGATGGGACGACTCATCAGTACAACGACCTGCCGTTGATTGTCGCAGGCGGCGGAGGCGGAACGTTGAAGCTCGGCAAGCACGTCCACTGCAAGACTGGCACTCCATTGGCGAATCTCTGGTTGACTCAGTTGCATGCCCTGGGCATCGCAAGTGAATCGTATGCAGACAGCACAGGGATACTGTCTGAGATCCAGGCCTGATCTCCCCACGGGATGACGCCATCTGTGGCAACGCTGTGAAGCATTTTCGTAGCCGAAGCCGCCAGACTTTGGCCGATCGGGCCGAACCGGACAGCCAAAGTCTGGCGACTTCGGCTACCACGAACGTCCTGTTTTCTCCGCAAGAAAATGCTTCACAGCGTTGCATCTATTGGTGATCCCTCCACGCCAGATGCGTTCATGGCTAACGTGCGGTTCAGTGACGCGCCATCTCACCGCAATCTGGAGGCAGACCATGCTCGACCCACGCCGTTTTTTTCTGTCTGTTCTGTTCGCCGCACTGTTAGGTGCGTTCAGTCTTCAACGCTCAGCCTGTGCAGAGCCGATTACGACGGTGGAACAGCAGCCGTTGGTGGCGGCTACCGAGCGACTGGTGGAAGCAATGACCTATGCAGGTTCTCCACTGGCCGAAGACGATCTGGCGGTGCTGACGACCGCGATGAAAAACGTAAGTCGGCTGAAGTCCGTACTTGGGATTCAGAAGGTGCTCGACGCGTACTGTCTGGCGGTCGTGAACATTAACCCCGAAAGTCGCGTGAAGGTGGCCGAAGGCGCGGCCGCCAAGGAACTCGTGCAGCAGGGTTGGCGGACGTTTCTGGTCAAGGTCGAGAACGAAGCTGGTGTGACGGCTGTCCTGCAGGCTGAGAGTCCGAACGCGGCCCTGATTTATCAACGAGGTCGCAGCGGGGGCCGACAGCGTCCACAGACGGACGACAAACTGGTGAAGCCGGATCAGATTCCCGGTCGGTTTCTGGATCTGACGATGGTCGATGGTCAACCGCTGAAGAAAAACCTGTCGGGGCTCTCCGTTGAGTATCGAATCATCCAGCTCTACAGCCGGGATGTCGGACGCCGCGAAGCTCAGTTGGCTTTTAATGTCGGACAGGGAACTCAGGACATTGGGTTTCGGAATTCCGTGCCGATCCTGTTTAACTGTGTGCCGGCCGTTGAAGTGTCGCTCGGCGTGAAGGACGAAGATGGCTCACCGACGACGGCCGGGTTTGTGATCCGCGACAAGCTGAACCGAATCTATCCGAATCCCGCCCGACGACTCGCCCCGGACTTCTTCTTTCACAATCAGGTCTACCGGGCCGACGGCGAGTCCGTGCATCTGCCGCCTGGCGACTACACAGTCCAGGTTACGCGCGGTCCCGAGTATGTCGTGAAGACGCACGATCTGAAGGTCAAGAGCCAGGGAGTGAGCCAGAAGGCGAACTTTCCATTGAAACGATGGATTCACCCGGCAAAGCGCGGCTGGTTCTCGGGAGATCATCACGTACATGCGGCCGGATGCGCTCATTACGACGCCCCGACGGAAGGCGTCTCGCCAGCCGACATGATGAAGCACATCCTCGGCGAGGACCTCAACGTCGGCTGCGTGCTCACATGGGGCCCGTGCTGGTATCACCAGAAGCAGTACTTCGAAGGACAGACATCGGCGCTGTCTAAACCCCGTTACCTGATGCGCTACGACATCGAGATCTCCGGATTCCCGTCATCGCACGCCGGTCATCTGTGTCTGCTGCGTCTGAAAGACGACGACTATCCCGGAACGAAAGTCCTCGAAGAATGGCCAAGCTGGACACTGCCCGTCCTCAAGTGGGGCAAGGAACAGGATGGCATTGTTGGTTACAGCCACAGCGGCTGGGGACTGGCTCTGCCGGACTACGCGCCTGATGGCTCACGCCTGCCCCTGGTCGGAGAACGCCGGTTACTTCCCCGGGGTGGCCGAGCGGCGGACACGCTGCCGGACTATGCGATGCCGCCGTTCGACAGCATCGGTGCCAATGAATACATCGTGACCGTCGCCCATGACGTGTGCCACTTCATCTCGTCGGTGGATACGCCGTCCATCTGGGAACTCAACATCTGGTACCACACGCTGAATTGCGGTTACCGCGCGGTCATCAGCGGTGAGACTGATTTTCCCTGCATCTACGGAGACAAGGTCGGACTGGGGCGAGTCTACGTTCAGCTTGATCCCAATGAGGATCTCAACTTCGACAACTGGATCCTCGGAGTGAAGGACGGCCGCACATACTGTGGCGACGGAATGAGCCATGTATTTGACTTCAAAGTGAACGACGTGTCGCTCGGCCATACAAAGAAGGGTCAGACACTCAGTCAGCTCGACCTGAAAGAGCCGGGCAAGGTCAACGTGTCGTGTGAAGTCGCGGCCATGCTGGCTGACAAGCCAACACCCGAGACCGAAGCCATCCGCAACCGACGGCTCGATCAGAAACCGTACTGGCACATCGAGCGCAGTCGCGTGGGTGAATCACGCAAGGTGCCTGTCGAGTTGATCGTCAACGGGTATCCGGTCGCCACGCAGGAGATTGTCGCCGACGGCTCATCTCACTCGTTGAACTTCGACGTCGACATCGATCACTCCAGTTGGATTGCGGTTCGTATTCTGCCGTCAGTCCACACCAATCCAATTTACGTCAACGTGGCCGACAAGCCGGTCCGTGCCAGCCGTCGCAGTGCCGAGTGGTGCATCAAGGCCGTCGACGTCTGCTGGAACGCCAAGCAGGGACAGATTCGGAAACCCGAGCGAGAGGCAGCGAAAGCGGCATACGACCTGGCTCGGGAGGCATACAAGAAGATCCTCGCTGAGAGCGTGGCTGATTGAGGACACGACCGTCGAAATTCGGATTGTCCCGACGCCATGGAAGGCAAGGCTGCAGCGATTCTAAGTCGGCACTTTGACGTCGGCCAGAATCTCGGCGATCACATCCTGCCGGCTGACGCTGCCGTATCGGCTTTTTGATGTCAGCACGATTCGGTGGGGCAAGACGTATCTGGCCATCTGCTGAATGTCGTCCGGCGTCACGTAGTCACGCCTGGCCAGAAACGCCGCAGCCTGGGCGGCTCGGAACAGCATTAGCGAACCCCGCGGACTGACTCCCAGCTTCAGTCGGTTGTCGTTTCGTGTCTGGTTAATCAACGCGACGATGTAATCGCCTACGGAGCGGTCCACGTGAACCCGACGGACCGCCTGCTGCAGCGAAATGATGTCGTCCTGGCTGAGGACAGGCCGCACGGATTCGATGGGATGGGCAATGGCCTGATCGAACAGGATGTCGGTTTCGGTGACGGCATCCGGGTATCCCAGATTCAGATACACCAGAAACCGATCGAGCTGCGCTTCCGGCAACGGATAGGTTCCGTGGAAGTCGATCGGATTCTGTGTCGCCACGACCAGAAACGGCGATGGCAACGGATGGCAGACTCCTTCAATCGTCGCCTGCGATTCACTCATGGCTTCTAGAAGCGCGGATTGAGTCCGTGGCGAAGCCCGGTTGATTTCGTCGGCGAGCAGGACATTGCAGAAGATCGGCCCCTTACGAAACGTGAACGTCCCGTCGACCGGATTGTAGATCGATGCCCCCAGGATATCTGACGGCAGCAGGTCGGGCGTGAACTGAATCCGATTGAAGGCGACATCGACCGACCGGGCCAGCGCTTTGGCCAACGTGGTCTTTCCGACACCGGGTACGTCGTCCATCAGGACCGAGCCACCCGCCAGAACTGCGGTGATCAGCACATCGACGGCTTCCTGCTTACCGCGAATCACAGCCGAAAGGCTATTCGCCAGCTCTTGCAGCATTGTGGCTGCCGCTGCTGGAGTCAGCGATTGCGAAGTCGTTTGAGAATCGGTCTTCGGTGTAACCTGAGAGTGCTCGCTCATGGCCGGAATCTAATCGCGCAGCACCGCTTCGGCGAGAAACTGCCCGAAAATCATGGCCGCCCGGCGCTAATCCGCAATGGCCGCAGGTCGTGTCGTTTTCCCTGCAATGCGTGTTGCACAGATTGACCGGATTTTCGCCGCCGTTGGCCCAACTGCGAGCTAGGTTTGCATTGAGAGTTTCTGGACCCGGTCCATGACCTCAGCCCATTCGGGATTTGACGATCGTGCCGTCTCTGCTGCCCGACGTCGAACCTGATTGCTGACCTCATCGGAAGCGAAACCATGTCGACCATCGCCGCACCGTCCCGGTCTGCTTCGGCAGCCACCAAGGCCGCACCTCGCTGGATGTTCAACGGACCGCTCGATTTGCTGGTGATTGCAAATGTGGGATGGCCCCTGATTGTCGGTCTCTCGATGCTCATCGCCGACCAGCCCGCAGCGCAGGCGTTTGGGTTTCTCGTTGCGTACTTCGTCATCATGCCGCATCGCTGGATCACTCTGGCTCTGGTCTTCTGCGACAGACAACGTTTCGAGTCCCGCCGTTATGCGTTCATCAGCATCGCGATCACTGCAATGGCTGCGGTGTCGTTAACCCAGGCCAGCTTCGGCACACTCGCATTGCTGATGGCTTTTGACTGGCTGTGGAATGCGTGGCATTTCGCCGCTCAACACGGCGGCATCGCACGTATCTACGACCGGATGGCTCGCCCCGAGAGTACGTCAACCGGTCTGCTGGACAAGCTGGTCCTTCGCACGCTGGCAGTGTTCGCCATTTTTCGACTCACGGGAACCACGGTACCCACGCTCGATAACGGCACCGAGTATCTGGGCTGGCTGATCACGACCATGAACTGGCTCTCCGTGCTGGATTGGGCTGTGATCGCATTGCCTCTGGTTTTGCTGGTGCGTGAAGTGCTCGATTTCCGCCCGGCAGCGATCGCTCGAATCGTGTATCTGCTCAGCGTGTGGACTCTGTATGGAACGATGCTTTACGCCACACGACAGGACCAGTTTGCCCTGCGGTTTGGCTGCGCCATGGCGGCGTCCGTGTTTCACTCGGTCGAGTACCTGGCCATCGTGAGCTGGTCGCTTCAGAAGAACAAACCGCTGCATTCGAAGAAGCCATTCGTGTGGTTCATGCCTCGCTGGGCCGTGACACTGATCACCTTCATGACATTCTGCGTCCTGAGCGCCGTGCTGCTGAAAGGTCGCTTCTACATGGCGTGGGCCTGCGTGAATCTGGTCGTCTCGTTCCTGCACTATGCATACGACGGCATGATCTGGAAACGACCGAAGCAGAAGCCCGCCGTCTGAAGAAGGGGCCGCGGATGACGCTGATTTTGCGGATGACGGTGGATCAGTCGAGAGCAAATGAAGCTCAACTGGTCCGGCCCTCATCAGGAGGAGACAGCGTTGTTCTGTGAGAGGTACAGCAGTGCGGCCAGTAACGCGCCGGCAATCGGACCGGCGACGGGAATGGCTGCATAAGTCCAGTCGCTGTCGCGCTTTCCGGGAATCGGAAGCAGCGCGTGTGCGATTCGCGGTCCCAAATCCCGTGCGGGATTGATCGCGTAGCCCGTCGTGCCTCCCAGAGACATGCCGATCGCAAACACGATCAATCCAACACGCAGCGCACCAATCGAACCCAGCCCAACAGACACTTCCTGTGTGGATGTCAGACTGACGACCGGGTCACTCATCAGCAGGACGGCATAAAGCAGAACGAATGTGGCGATCAGCTCGCACAGAAAATTGTGCGGCATTTGACGGATCGCTGGTGCCGTGCAGAAAGTTGCGAGCTTCGCGTCGGCGTCATCCGTGCGGGCGTAATGTGGCTGATAGAAGACGAACACAAGGCTCGCGCCAACGATTCCTCCGACCATTTGCGCGGCGATGTAACCTGGCACCAGACTCCATTCAAAGACACCGGCCGCTGCCAGACCGATCGAGACGGCGGGATTGATGTGTGCTCCGCTGACCTCGCCGACACACAGGACCGCCGTATACACGGCGAATCCCCAGCCGGCTGTAATCACGATCCAGCCGGCCTCGTGGCCTTTCGTGTCCCGCAGAACAACATTCGCCACCACCCCGTTGCCCAGCAGGACCAGCAGCGTCGTTCCGACAAACTCAGCAAGGTAGACATTCATAAGGCGCATCCTGTGCCTGAAGGCCAGCGAATTCTGATGGACGGGAACACTAATCTTCGCTGATCGTCACTAATCTGATCAGTGGAGATGAACGCAGATTAGTGTTCCCGCCACAGACCTACGACTCTTGTCGGATACGTCGACAGTGCCCCGTTCATCCAGAGACGACAAGACCGAGCGTGCTGATCATTTGCCGAACTCTGGGAGCGACTCGGCTGGCCCGGATATACTGGGCCGTTGGCGATCGTGGCACGGCTCGCGGCCGCCGTTGCTGAGCGTCACCCATCAACCTGTCGAAAAACGGGCTGGACTGAGCATGATCAACCTACTGCCTGATCGAGCGATCTTGTCTGCTCTGGCGCGTCGGATTTGTCCGACCGCCCGGAGCAGTTTTATCGTGATTGGTGCAATCCTGTCGGCTGACTGCCGAGCTGATGACATTCGCTTCAACTCTCAGATTCGCCCGATTCTGGCGGAGCATTGCCTGCAGTGTCATGGACCGGACGAACGAAAACGCCAGGGCGAATTTCGTCTCGACCTGCGCAAGGACGCCGTTGCCGTGCGTGACGGTCACGCGGGAATTGTCCCCGGACAACCCGAGACCAGTGAGCTGTTTCGTCGTATCACGTCCGACGATCCTGACGAGCGCATGCCGCCACCTGATGCTGGTAAGTCACTGACTTCGAAGCAGATTGCGCTCGTCCGTCAATGGATACTGGACGGGGCCGAGTACGAAGGACATTGGGCATTCGAACCGATTCGAAAGCCAGAAATCCCGGAGAGTGGCGATTCCACGACCACGGACATCGATCGCTTCGTCGTCGCGTCACTGCGAGAGCATGGGTTGACTCTGTCACCGCCCGTCAGTCGTCAGCAGCTCATTCGCCGTGCAACATTTGACCTGATCGGACTCCCGCCAGCGTGGGAACACGTTGTGGCGTTCATCAATGATGATTCTCCGCGTGCGTTTGAGAAAGTCCTGGATCGGTTGCTCGATTCGCCTCGATACGGTGAACGCTGGGCGCGGCACTGGCTCGATATTGCCCGCTACGCAGACACGCATGGCGGCAGTGCCATCGGATTCACGAAGTTTCCATTCTCCTTCACTTATCGTGACTACGTGATCCGAGCGTTCAATGCCGATCTGCCGTACGACCAGTTCGTCACCGAGCAACTGGCTGCCGATCAGTTGGAAAAGGAAGACAACGATCCGTCTCTGGCCGCGCTTGGTTTCCTGACGGTCGGCATGCAGTACCGCAACCCGCACGACACCATCGATGACCAGATCGATGTGGTAACACGCGGACTGCTGGGTCTGACCGTTGCCTGTGCGCGGTGTCATGACCATAAGTACGACGCCATTCCCACCGACGATTACTACGCGTTGTATGCCACTCTGGCCAGTAGTCGTTCCCCCTCATTGTTACCCGTACTCGGCCAGCCGTCCGACAGCGAATCGCACCGCAAATACCAGCAGGAACTGTCGCGTCGACAGGAATTGCTCGACGACATGGCTCGCGAGCAAAGCGTCGTCATGCGCGGTCGCCTGCGAATGCAGATCGGCGCCTACCTGAGCGAGCTGGCCAGTGGAGTTCCCGAACAGGATCTCTCGTCGGTGTTTCTCTCGTACCGCACGGATGATCTGCGCCCGCTGGTGCTGGAACGCTGGCGGAAGTACCTCGCCAGTTTATCCCAGGATGATGCGGTCTTCGGCCTGTGGCTGCGGCTGTCTCAGCTCGCCACTGATGAGTTTCCCGATCGGTGTCGTGAATTAGTGCAGTCGCTCATTAAGGAAAACGGTGACCTGACAAAGCTCCCGGCGATGCAGTTGCTCAAGACGAAAGCGCCTCGTTGGAACCCTCGCATTCTGAATGCGATTACGAAGAGTAAGCCGTCGTCGCTGTCAGAGGTCGCTGATGCTTACGGAGTTGTTCTTGCTGCAGTGCATCAGGAATGGCTGCGTGCGCTGCTGGCGACGTCGCTTGAATCGCGAACCGATTCGAAGGTCGTCCCCGACGAGGACCCACGCCATCGTGATGTCAACAGCCCCATCAATCGGCAACTGCGACGACACCTGTACGCTCCGGGCACACCCACAGCCATGCCGGATGACATTGCAGTCACGTTGTTGAATCGACCGATTCGCGACAACGTGACCGGGCTCAAAGGGTCCATTCACAACCTGCATCTGACGTCCCCTGGTTCGCCACCGCGGGCCATGGCCATTCGCGAAGACAAACGGCCAGAGGACTCATACGTCTTTGTCAGAGGAAATCCGATTGACCGAGGTAAGCCAGTCGCGGCCCGTTTTCTGACAGCATTGTCCGGGTCGGATCTCAAGCCGTTTTCGAACGGCAAACGGCGGTTCGGACTGGCACAGGCGATCCTGGACCCAGCCAATCCATTGACCACGCGTGTCATCGTCAACTGGGTCTGGCAACATCATTTCGGTCGCGGACTGGTTCGCACGCCAGATGACTTTGGAACTCGCGGCCGGCCACCCACACACCCGAAACTGCTCGATTACCTGGCGACGAAGCTTCTCGGTGACGGCTGGTCAATCAAGCAATTGCATCGTCGCATCATGCTGACGTCGGTCTATCAGCAGGCGGCCGTCGAGAACTCCGAATCGCGTGTGAAAGATCCCGAGAACGAATTGCTGTGGAGAATGCCGCGGCGCCGGCTCGAAGCGGAAGCGATGCGGGATGCAATGCTGGCAGTAGCTGGACAGCTCGACACAACCATGGGAGGCCGGCCGTTCGATCTCCTGTCCCAGCCAATTGTGCCACGTCGCAGCGTCTACGGTTTTGTGAACCGGGACATCGTGTCCAGCTTTGCCAGTACGTTTGATATGGCAAATCCTAATTCCTGCACGGCCGTACGTCCTGAGACGAACGTGCCGCAGCAGACTCTGTTCGCATTGAATTCCGCCTTCATTCAGGACCGGGCCGCAGCATTCGCCTCGCTGGAGTCGGTCGTGTCGGCAAAGACTGATGAAGATCGCGTGCGTGTGCTGTACGAGCGAGCGTATTCTCGTGCGCCTCACCCGGATGAGTTGAAGCTGGCGGTTCGTTACCTGGACTCACAGATTGAGAATTCGAAAACAATCCCGTGGCAGCGCCTCGCGCACGTCCTGCTTGCTGCGAACGAGTTTGTCTTCGTGGACTAGTTGATTTACTGCAAGCCGTCGCGATGTAAACGTCGGCGCCACGTCGGCGATGGTGAATCGGGAACCGTACCATGGAAAATCAACCGAACTGCTCGCGTCGCTCATTTCTGCAACGGAGCGGAATGGGATTTGGCTCGCTTGCATTGGCTGATCTTCTCAGTCGAGATGGCTGCACCGCCGATTTCGGAGCCCACTTCGCCGGCAGGGCAAAGCATGTGATTCATGTCTTCCTGAATGGAGGCATGTCCCAGGTCGATACGCTGGATCCAAAACCAGAGCTGACGAAGCGTGCCGGGCAGATGCTGCCCTTTTCAAACCTGCAGACAGAGCGCAGGACCGGTGTCGCACTTCCTTCGCCCTTTCCGTTCAAGCAGCATGGGGACAGCGGGATTCCTGTCAGCGACATCTTTCCGCACTTATCAAAGTGTGTGGACGACATGGCCGTTATCCGGTCGATGTACGCCGAATTGCCGAATCACGAGATGTCACTGATGTTGATGAATTCCGGTGACCAGCGTCTCGTGCGACCAAGCTTCGGTTCCTGGTTGACTTACGGAATGGGCTCGGAGAATCAAAATCTGCCCGGGTTTGTCGCACTGTGCCCCGGTGGTCTGCCGGTGGGTGGCGCCGGTAACTGGCGATCGGCTTTTCTTCCCGGCGTCTATCAGGGCACGCACGTCGACACTTCGAAGACTGATCCAAAGAAGTTGATTGAGTACGTCCACAACGATCGACTGACACCGCCGGAACAGAAGGCACAATTCGATCTGCTCCAGACGTTGAACGCGCGGCATCTGTCAGCGCGGCCGCATGAAGCCGCACTTGAAGCCCGAGTCCGCTCCTTTGAACTTGCCTATCGAATGCAGCTCGAGGCGACGGACGCGTTCGACGTCCAGCAGGAGCCTGAGCATATTATTCGCATGTACGGCGACGGTCCGCAGAATCGGCAACTTCTATTGGCCCGTCGGCTCATCGAACGCGGCGTGCGATTTGTGCAGACCTGGCACGGCAATCTGCAACCGTGGGACAGCCATTCCAACATCAAAGTAACTCACCGCAACGTGGCCCGTGAATGTGACCAGGGACTGGCCGCATTGATCACCGATCTCAAGCAGCGCGGACTGCTCGACGAGACCTTGATTTTGTGCACCGGTGAGTTCGGTCGAACGCCGTCGGTCGAAATGAGCCAGAACGGTGCGGGTGCGGCGCAGGGGCGAGATCACAATCACTGGGGCTTTTCGAACTGGCTCGCCGGGGGCGGGATCAAAGGCGGCACCATCTATGGAGCCACGGATGATTTCGGGTTCCGTGCCGTGGAGGACCTTGTCTCTGTCCACGACCTCCATGCGACGATGCTTCACCTGCTCGGTTTCGATCACGAGCGATTGACCTACCGCTACGCAGGCCGCGACTTCCGACTGACCGACGTTCACGGAACGGTAATCGATAAGATCCTGGCGTAGCGTCGAAAATGGTCAGCGGCGACATGTCCCCTTAGAGCATCGCCTGACGTGTGCAGTGACCAAGCAGCAGCAGCAATTCTGCCCACTGGATCTGCCGCGCTGCCTCTGCGAACAAAGCCGATCAAGCCGCGAAGACATCTGAGGTTTTTTCAAGTGTTGTTGTGCGATTACTTTTGGATTTCAGGATGACAGGATTTCATGTGGGCAGGAATGGGATGATGGATGGCCGGGTTCTTTGCCTGGATCGTGGTGAGGTAGCGGTCGGGGTCGTAGGGCGGTCTGTTCTTCAGCCCGTGCTCGTTGAACACTTTAACCAGCACGCGTCGATCAGCTTTTTTCAACTGACGCGGGTCCGGCCAGCGACGCAGCATTTCGAGCATCAACGGCGAAAACGATTTCACGCCAGGCCACGTGAGCGCCTGCGGAAAACTGCATTTCAGGCAGTCGGTCAGTTGTTGCACGATGCGCGAGCGTTCGTCGACTGTCTGCCGCCGCACCTCGCAGAGTCTCGCCAATAACCGCGTGTTGTCGCTGGCGGGTGTCCACGGCGTGAGCGTGTCGATTCGCTCGCACAGCATTCTGGCCAGCAGCCTCGCATCGGATGGATCGCTCTTGCTGCCGGCGTTGGAATAGCTTTCCCGATAGCGTGAAAACTGTTTGGGATTGACCGGGTAGAGGATGACGTTCTCCCTGAGCATCAACGCATAGGCCAGCGCTCCGCGTGACTGTTCGAGCATGATGGCGATGGGACCGTCGACCAGTTGGCGACTGAGCCACTGTTCGATGGCTTCCGGCGACTGCTCCAGGGTCTCGGCCTGGCCGCGACCGCTTTCATCAATGACGAAAACTTCATGCTCCTTGTCGGCCCAATCGATGCCGATGAATCGTCGTGGTGCAGGTTGAGACTGGTCTTTCATGAGGTTCCTCGCGAGACTGCGGGCGTGATCCCTTTACGTGGCGGTGGTTATGCTGACGTAAGTTGTTGTTGAGTGTGAGTTTGCCGCGTTGGCGGCTGGATGTCGCGGGGGGACTTCATTTCCTGTCCCATGTCCG
>Ga0302123_10000049_pt1 | contig 87561 bp, 81 predicted proteins | sample CB21_321_MG_FD_203109 | JGI IMG/M metagenome (GOLD analysis project Ga0302123, IMG submission 203109) | Marine microbial communities from Western Arctic Ocean, Canada - CB21_32.1 | ecosystem: Environmental > Aquatic > Marine > Oceanic | place: Canada: Western Arctic Ocean | collected 2017-09-28 | reverse complement strand
TCGCGGAGCTGTTCACACCAGAGATGTGGGAGTTCCTTCGGGAGTGGGGCCACTGAGGACCGGATCTCGCGATCGATCAGGGATGTGCCCCTGGGTATACGACTGGGTTGCTGGGGGTAGCATTGCCCTCAGCAACGCTCGTTGAGATCGATGACTCGCAGAGGTTCGTGACGATAGCGCAAAACCTGGTTGGATCAGATGCGCGCTTCGTCCTGCACGATTTGGCCAGAGGCGTTATTCCCGTGGGGGACGCAGACGTGATGCTCGTTCACCCGCTGCTTGCACACCTGCGTGATCCGCGGGCTGCCGTAGCCGGTTGGTCGAGAGCGCTCGCACCTGGCGGGGTCATGTTGATTGACGAGGTCGAACGCATCGAGACGCCCAACGCACTGCTGCAAGACTATCTTGGGCTTGCTGGGCATGTCGTGGCCCACCGGGGTGCGTGGCATGAACGCCTGGGGCGATAGTCGCTGGTTTTGGGTCGTTGCGCGAAGACTTCGATGCGTTGCACGCAATGGCCCAAGGGTTTTAGACGACTGAGCGGCGCAGCCCCATCTGACCGCTTGGTATGGCGGACGCACTAGGTTGTGCTCCGATTGGCCTGAGGTCTCGGAGATCGACCCCTCACATATCGCCTGCACGGTTATTTGGTGCGTTATTGCCCGGGCTAGTGGCCGCGAAGATCTCGCTCGCGCTAGTTGCCGGATGTGGCGCGGAGGTCGGTGAGCATGTCTTGGACGCGCTGGGGGGAGTCGCCTTCGGCATAGATGCGAAGGAGGGGCTCGGTGCCCGAGGGGCGGATGAGGCCCCAGAAGCCGTCTTCCAGGAGGTAAAGCACGCCGTCGGGGGTTTCGGTGCTGAGGACGCGGAGTCCGCCAATACGCTCTGGTGGGGCGGCGGCGAGCGCCTGAGTGTCAGGCTTGGATACGCGAGGTCCGAGCGTGACGTCCAGGCGGTTGTAGTGGTGTTCCCCCACTTTGTCCGCGAGCATCGCCACGAGTTCCGATGGCCGTTTGCCGGTTTTGACCATGAGGTCCAAGAACATTAGGCCGCTGAGAATGCCGTCGCGTTCGGGAATGTTGCCACGGAACGCGTAGCCGCCACTCTCTTCCCCTGCGGCGACCGCGTCGACCTCCATCATGATCTGGCCCACGTACTTGAAACCAACCGCCGTACGGTGGACGGGAACCTCGTAGAGAGTGGCGAGGCGGTCGATCATGGAGCTCTGGGTTAGCGAGCGCACGAGGGGGCCTCGCAGGCCGCGCACGTCCAGCTGGTAGAGACAGAGCAGCGCGAAGGTGCTCAACGTACTGATGAAGCTGCCGTGCTCGTCCAGAACGCCCAGCCGGTCAGCATCGCCGTCAGTGGCGAGGACGACGTCGTAGGTCCCGGTGCGGGCGAGATCGATGGAGGGGCTGAGGTTCGGCGCGATGGGTTCAGGTTGGCCCATGCCAGGGAAGGCGGGGTTGCGGCTGCCACGTAGTGGGTCGATCGTCGTGCTGCCTGCGCCGAGCGCTGCATCAAAGTAGCCTGCGCCCGCGCCGTGCATGGCGTCGAATCCGACCTTCAGTCCGGCGTTGCGAATGGCGTCGATGTCCACCACGTTGGAGAGGTTGGCTAGGTAGGGCGGGGCCATCTCGGGCCGCTGAACGATGCCGGTAGCTTCTGCGTCGGCCAGGGCCATAGAGGGGATGAGGCCGTCGGACTGCGCGGCGGCGATGTGGTGTTCAAGCCTGTCAACAATCTCCTGGGAAGCGCTGCCCGCGTAGGAGGGCTTGTACTTGAATCCGTTCCACAGCTCGGAGTTGTGGCTGGCCGTGATGACCACGCCACCGCCAGCCTTGTGGTGCAGCAGGCTGTAACTCAGGACCGGCGTGGGTACGATGCGGTCGGCGATCCATGTCTTGATGCCGTGGGCTGCGCTGACCTGTGCGACCTCTGCCGCGAACTCCGGCGAGCCCCATCGCGTGTCGTAGCCGATGACCAATCCTTGGCTTGCCTCACCTGACTCTTCGAGCAGGCGGCAGACGCCCTCCGCGCACGCACGGACGTTCTCGAAGGTGTAGTCACGGGCGATGAGAGCACGCCAGCCGTCAGTGCCGAACTTGATTTCTGTGTGGTTGGGCATGGTCACGCTCGCTCCGGTGGTCTAGCTACAGAATATAGACGAAACGGCGCGCCCGACAACTGTCGGCCGCGCTGTTTCAATGCGTCAATGGATGTAGGGCCTAGAGGCCTGCGCCTGCTCGCAGGGCCGCTGCCTTGTCCGTGTGCTCCCACGGTAAATCAGCGTCACTGCGTCCGAAGTGCCCGTACGACGCTGTCTGCGCGTAGATGGGCCGACGGAGGTCCAAGTCACGGATGATTGCGCCTGGGCGTAGGTCGAAGTGCTTCGTAATCAAGTCAGCAATCATTTGGTCGGGAACGGCGCCTGTGCCGAAGGTTTCGACTGATACGTTGATGGGCGCTGCCATGCCGATGGCGTACGAGACCTGCACCTCGCAGCGCTCGGCGAGGCCTGCTGCAACCACGTTCTTGGCCACCCAGCGGGATGCGTAGGCGGCGGAGCGATCCACCTTCGTCGGGTCCTTACCCGAGAAGGCACCACCACCGTGGCGAGCGACGCTACCGTAGGTGTCCACCAGAATCTTACGTCCGGTAAGACCAGCGTCACCGAGGGGCCCCCCCGTGACGAAACGTCCTGAGGGATTCACGAAGACTCGGGTGTCGGCGTCAACCAACTCCTGAGGGATGATTGGGCCGATGACGTGCTTCTGCACGTCATCGGCGATCTGCGCTTGTGTGGCGTCGGCGTCGTGCTGAGTGCTGACGATGATGGTGTGTACGCGCTTGGGCTTGCCGAATGCGTACTCGATGGTGACCTGCGACTTGCCGTCCGGTCCGAGGTAGGGAATCACTCCTTCTTTGCGCGTGATGGCTAGCTGTTGCGTGAGCCTGTGCGCGAGCGAGAGCGTCAAGGGCATGAGTTCCTTGGTCTCGTTGCAGGCGAACCCGACCATCATCCCCTGGTCGCCGGCGCCCAGGGCGTCAACCTCGTCCTTCGGCGATTCGGCGTTGCGGTGCTCGAGCGCGGTCGTGACGCCTTGGCTGATGTCGGGCGATTGCTCATGAATGCGGATGATGACTTCGCATGTGTCGGGGTCGATCCCCGTTTCGGCGTTGTTGTAGCCGATGCGACGGATGGTGTCGCGGACGATCTTCTCGTAGTCCACGGTCGCTGTGGTAGTGATCTCGCCGATCACGGCGACGAAGTTGGTACCGGTGGCGGTTTCACACGCCACGCGGCCGGCCGGATCCTGAGCGTAGATGGCGTCTAGGATGCTGTCGCTGACCTGGTCGCATAGTTTGTCAGGGTGCCCCTCAGTTACCGACTCGGACGTGTACAGGTAGGAGGGGGAGTTACTAAACGTCGTTCCTTCGGACATTGTTGGTTCGTTCTCCTGATTGATGGTGCGTCTAGGGGGAAAGTCCGTGGACTAAGTCCCCATCTCCCATCCGGCTAGGTATGCAGCCTGCGCTTCGGTGAGGGTGTCCATGGAAATGCCCATTGCATCGAGCTTGAGGGTAGCGACTTGGTCGTCGATGTCGCGCGGGACGTCGTAGACACCCACGGGCAGCGTCTTGTGGTTCAGTGCTACGTATTCGGCGCAGAGTGCCTGGTTGGCGAAGCTCATGTCCATGACTGCGGACGGGTGGCCCTCAGCGGCGGAGAGGTTCACGAGTCTGCCTTCCGCGATGAGATTGATGCGGCGTCCGTCAGGCATGACGTACTGTTCAACCATGGGGCGCGTGGCACGCTTCTGCGTTGAGAGGTCGTCCAGCGCGTCGATGTTGATCTCAACGTTGAAGTGGCCGCTGTTGGCGACGAGCGCTTCGTCCTTCATGACCTGGAAATGATGGGCGTCGAGGGCGGCCATGCCACCGGTGACGGTGATGAAAATGTCTCCCAGGGGAGCGGCCTGTTCCATGGTCATCACCTGGTGGCCGTCCATCACCGCCTCAAGGGCGCGGATAGAATTGACCTCGGTCACGACGGTCTGAGCTCCCATGCCTCGGGCGCGGCTGGCGATGCCACGGCCACACCAGCCGTAGCCTGCAACGACGACTGTCTTGCCAGCCCACAAGACGTTGGTCGCACGGGTGATGCCGTCGAGCGTGCTCTGGCCAGTGCCGTAGCGGTTGTCGAACATGTGCTTTGTGTCGGCTTCGTTGACGGCGACGATGGGGTACCTGAGCTTGCCAGCCTCCGACATGCTGCGGAGCCGAACCACACCAGTGGTCGTCTCTTCGGTGCCACCGATGATGTTGGCCAACGCCTGCTGACGAGTGGTGTGGAGGGTGGCGACCAAGTCCGCACCGTCATCCATGGTCATGTGCGGGTTCTCGTCGAGCACCGCATTCAGGTGGGAATAGTAGGTCTCGTTGTCCTCACCTTTAATGGCGAAGGTGGGGATGTCGTACACAGTGGCGAGCGCCGCTGCGACGGAGTCCTGTGTGCTGAGGGGGTTGCTGGCGCACATGTAAACTTCAGCACCGCCAGCCTTCAGCGCGATGGCGAGATTGGCGGTTTCCGTTGTTACGTGCAAGCATCCCGCCATGCGCAGGCCCTTGAGGGGCTGCTCCTTCGCGAAACGCTCACCTATCAGCTTGAGCACGGGCATTTCCCGCGCCGCCCACTCTATGAGCTGGACGCCGTCCTGCGCGAGAGACGGGTCTTTAACGTCTCCCTTTTTGCCTTCAATCTGCAATTGAAACTCCTCGTTGAACTGCCCTCTTTTTGGGCTCTACGGTATGACGGCCTCGAATCACCGGGGCCGCTTGATTGGCTAGTCGCCGGTCTCTGTCGGCAGGCCCTCTTGGATCCAAACAGGGGTACCGGCTTCGATATTGTAAAGGTGGTCTGAGCTGAACTCCAAGGCGGAGGCCATCTCAGCGGCAAGGCCACTGCGCACGCCTGCCGCGCAGATGAACAGGAGGTCCTGGTCTTTCGGGAGCTCAGCCTCGGCCCGCTCCAGAACGTCATCAACGGGGATGTGAACCGCGCCTGCTGCGTGTCCCGTGACCCACTCGTCCGGTCGGCGAACGTCAACTATCAATGCACCTGCTGTCTGCATCTCGAGCGCTTCTTGCACCGAGATCCGGCGGTAGGGTTCGCCTTGCTCTTGTCTTCCGTATGCCATCTTTCAACCTCCTGTCGTCAGCTTCACGTTACACATGTTACGCATGATAAGTCAGGATACGTATTTAGATACTAAAGGCCCTAGCCGCTGCAGGGTTTCCTCTGGCACCAGCTCTCTTGCTGTGACCAACGCGGTTGCGAGAGCCGCTCCGCAATCGCAGCGTCGTTGCTCGGGTACGCGTGGCATGAGCTTGCGGAGGATGGACTGGGATGTTGCGGCGTTCTTGGTGAGATTCCCAAGAATCATGTCCACGCTCACGTCGGCGTGCGACTCGTGCCACGCATCATAGTCGGTTGCCGTTGCGAGTACCGCGAAGCACATCTCGGCTTCGCGGGCCAACTTCGCTTCAGGGGATGCGGTCATTCCAATGATGCTCGCCCCCCAACTCTGGTAGAGCTTGCTCTCGGCTCTCGTGGAGAACGCAGGACCCTCCATGACCAGGTATGTGCCGCCCCGATGGACCGTTGTTTCGGTTTCGTCACCGGCAGTCGCCAACAGGTCGCTCAGCTCCGGGCAGAAGGGCTCGCCGTAGGCCACATGCGCCACCAGGCCGTCCCCGAAGAAAGTCGAAGGACGCAGGCGTGTGCGGTCAATGATCTGGTCGGGTACCACCATGTCCAGAGGAGCGATCGCTTGCTTCAAGCTGCCCACCGCACTCACGGAGATCAGCCGCTCGACTCCAATCATCTTGAGAGCGTAGATGTTCGCACGGACGGGAATCTCTGATGGGAGGATGCGGTGGCCGCGCCCGTGACGTGGGAGGAACGCTACCTCCACGCCGTCGAGCCGCCCGATGGTGATCGTGTCGCTGGGGTCGCCGAATGGCGTGGTGATCTCCGCCTCGCGCAAATCGGTGAGGCCGTCCATCTGGTACAGGCCCGTACCTCCCAGTACGCCGATCCTAACGGGGTTGCCTGCGTAATCAGTGGTCATTCGGCTCCTGCCGTTGCTTGGTGGGCCTCGTTCCGCAACGCCCGCTCGAAGGGTGCTTTGTGGACGCCTTGGTCGGTGATGATTGCGGTGATGTACTCGGCGGGAGTTACGTCAAAGGAAGGGTTACGTACGCCGATACCCTCAGCGGCTATGCGCTGACCCTTTAGGGTGGTCACCTCTTCGGGCGCCCGCTCTTCAATGACGATGTCATCGCCGCTCGCTACGCCTAGGTCCACCGTTGAGGTGGGCGCTGCAACGTAGAACGGAATGTGGTGGCTCTTGGCGAGTACGGCGAGTGAGTAGGTGCCTATCTTATTGGCGGTATCGCCGTTGGCGGCGATACGGTCAGCACCCACGATGACGGCGTTGATTTCGTGGCGCGACATCAGCCATGCGGCGGCGGAGTCGACGATGAGTTCAGCCGGGATGCCCATCTGCACGAGTTCCCACGCAGTGAGGCGAGCGCCTTGGAGCCAAGGCCGGGTCTCGGTACAGAAGACGCGTGGCCGTTTGCCCATCTCCCATGCAGCGCGGATGACACCCAGGGCGGTGCCGTAGCCCGCCGTGGCTAGCGTTCCGGTGTTGCAGTGCGTGAGAATGCCGCCTTCGCTGGGCACCAACGAGGCGCCATGCTGACCAATCTTGCGGTTGGCCGCGATATCGTCGGCTTTGGTTTGGTGGGCAAGCGCGAGGAGCCGCTTGCGCGCTTCGATGGGAGAGTTGGCTCCACGCGCGGCGTCCACGCTGCGCTGTACTGCCCAGCCTAGGTTCATCGCAGTAGGGCGGGCGGCGGCGATGCGCGCGGAGATCGGGTCGAGGAGGTTGAGCCAGCTCGACATGGTTGGAGCGTCGATAGAGTCGGTTGCGATAACCATGGCGTAGGTGGCTGCGACGCCGATGGCAGGTGCGCCGCGGACGCGCATTTCTCTGATTGCGTCGATGGCGGCCTCGACGGTGTCGACGACCAGCCATTTCAGGCGGTCGGGAAGCATGGTTTGATCGAGTAGGAGAAGTCGGTCATCTTCCCACCGGATCGGTTCGATCTCTTCTTCGAGCATCACCGCTCCAACGCTGAACTTACCGTGCACGATTCAAGGCGGAGCTAGCTGGAGACACAAAAAGTGACTTCCTGTGAGCAGTCACATGCGTGCCGCGCGCTCATCCCCTGGCTCGCTTAGTGTGATTTGGGCGAGCCTCCCCAAATTGCTACCGCTATCGTGGCGTTCACGACCGGTCGCTGGGGATTCTGTGGGTTGAATCCCTCAGCCGCTCTTCGTAAGAGCGCAGGGCCGTTAATGCTATGGGTGGCCCGTTCGGCGTGTCAATTAAGCGACCTGCAAGCGAAGGGGTGGCTACTCGCCTTCCCTTTTGAGTGCTTGTTGTGGTTGGGCCTATCCGCCCAACAGGGCGCTTAACTCACTCAATTGTGTGAGATCTACGTTGCATGTTCTGAGGGCAGCGAAGTCGTCCAGTGTGGGCGTGTAGGCGCCCGCGAGGAACCCTGTGACGTGGTCCTCACCGATGGCGTTGACCAGGCATTGGACCATTGCCTGTGTTTCAGGCGGTAGCTGGCTCAGGTCGGACAGGTCAAACGCGGACACCGGAGTGCCGCCCGCTGTCCCGTCGGTGGCCCCGCCATCCATCCCCCCGTCGTGTGTGCCATCTGGCACGTCGCCAGCGAGGTCGGGGATGCTGATACCGCAATCGCTGAACGCAGTAAGCAGCGATAGCGAGTCCGATAGGTCGGGCCCGGTACCGGAGTCCAACGATTCGATCATGCCGATGAGCTGTGCGATGTCCACGGCCTGTAGTACGCAGCGGAGGTCGGCCAGCGAAATGTCGCTTGCTTCACCCACGTCGCCGAAGATGCTACCAGCGGTGATGCGTGAAGCCTCGTCGTCGTTGAGGCACAGGAGCAGGCCGATGCCAACGCCGAGCGAGTCACTCAACGCGCCGCCGGAAATGTCGCCGGATGTGATTGCTGCGAGGCTCGCCACATCGAGACCGCCAAATGTTTCGCGGATGCAGGTAACCGTCGCGTCCGTTATACCGCCGGCTGCTTGGGAGAGCCCGGCGACTACTAAGCTGAGGACCGTGTCCTGATCGAAACATTCGAGAGGCAACTCCCCGCCCACATCGACACCGTCGCCGAAGACCGGCTGACCGAGGAGTTGTTCGTAGGCAGGTTGACCGACCTTGTCGACCAGGCAACTTAGAGCCTCAGCGGGCAGGAGTTCCAGGAAGTCACGGAAAGTCGAGTCCTCAGTGAGATTGACGATCCGGTCAGGCACCGGCGTCGGGGTGGGAGTTGGCGTCGGGGTCGGCGTGGGAGTTGGCGTCGCCGTCTGGCAAGCGGCCATCGCTAGCACTAACGCTAGCGTGACTAGCATCAATGCGGCGAGTCGTTGCTTCGATCGGAATAGGAATGTCATTCGTGAACCTCGTTCTGTCTGTGGCCGCGCGTACTGAGCGGAGAGTCGCCCCTTAAGTATCCGTCGGCTCTTGGCGCTGGGCAATCGCATCGATATACAATGCCATCTTCCCTAACGAACGGGTGGCAGCTGCGTTAGATTTCATGCGATCGGTCGATTACGCCCGGCTACAATGCCGATGTGCATTTGACTAGCCTAGAACTCGCAAATTTCCGTTCTTATCCGAGGTTGGACGTATCGCTGCAAACGGGGTTGACCATCGCTCATGGCAACAACGGTGCGGGGAAGAGCAATCTGCTGGAAGCGGCGTACCTCCTTGCGATCGGCAAGTCGTACCGCGCGTCGGTTGAACGTGAGCTGGTGACATGGGACGCAGCCGCAGCCGGTGGCTACGCAATCGTTGGTGGACACGTTACGCGCGCCGACGGCAACGTGGAGTTGCGTGTGGGTTTCGATTGCGCTGGCGCAACGAATGGAGTTGCCAAACGCATCCGCGTGAACGGCGTAGCGAAGCGAGCGGGGGATATGGTTGGTGCGCTGGGTGCCGTGTTGTTCACGGCAGAGGACATCGGCCTGGTGTTCGGTTCGCCGCAGGGGCGCCGCCGCTACCTGGATATCATGCTCGCGCAATTGGGGGGCCGGTACGTGCAGTCGCTGCAGCGATACCAACGGGTCCTCATGCAACGGAACGCACTGCTTCGGGCCATCCGCGAGGGCCGGGCAAACGACAACGAGTTGGGTTACTGGGACGTTTCTCTGTGTACGGAAGGCGCTGCGGTACTGGGGGCGCGTTATGACGCTATGGGGCGACTCGCGCCGTTGGTGGCCGAGGCGTTCGATCGCCTGGAGGCGGTCGACAGCCTCGGTGTCACGTATGCGGCGACGGTGCCGTTCGATGAGCGACCCACCGCCGAGACCTTTGCTGTGGCGCTCGGAGGGGTACGGAGTGCCGAACGTGGAGCTGGCATGACGTTGGTTGGTCCGCATCGGGACGATCTGAAAATCACGATGAATGGCGTGGAGATGGCCAAGCACGCCTCACGGGGGCAGGCGAGGCTTGCCGCGCTGGGCTTGCGCGTGGCTGAGGCAAGGTTGATGGAAGAGCGCCGTAATGATCCCCCCATAGTGCTCCTCGACGACGTGCTGTCGGAGCTTGACGATCGCCGTCGTGCGCTCGTGCTCGAGGAGGCCGTGCGCAACCATCAAACGATCGTGACGACGGCGGACCTGGCGCAGGTGCCGTCGAGCTTTCTGGAAGGCGCCCATCGGTTGCGCGTTGAGGGTGGGGCCGTGGCTTACGAGGCAGCATGAACGATTCGGCAATCCTCCTCGATGGAGTGACGAAGCATTTCGGTAGCGTTCAGGCGCTGCGCGGGGTCGATTCCGACGTGCCGCGTGGTGAGATGTTCGGGTTCCTCGGGCCCAACAGCGCCGGGAAAACAAGTGCCATCCGCGTTCTGATGGGGTTCATAAGCGCGGACGCTGGCATTGCTAGGGTGTTGGGGTTCGATGTAGGCCGAGAGTCCGTCGAGATCAAGCGGCACCTGGGATTCCTACCGGACACCATAAGTTTCGGCCGGGGGCTTACGGGAGAGACGTTCCTGGCCCATATCGGGAGGCGCCATGGTATCCGTGGGGTCCCGCCGATGCAGCGAGAGCTGCTGGACAGACTCGAACTGTCCGCTTCTGCATTGAAACGGGGAGTGAAGGGCTACTCGACGGGGATGGGCAAGAAGCTGGCGTTGGTTCAGGCGATGCAGCACGATCCCGAATTGCTGATCTTGGATGAGCCTACGGAGTCGTTGGACCCGCGCATGCGCCAGCAGTTGTTCGGATCTATTTCGGCGTACGTTGATCGGGCAGCGCATCGGCTTGTGCGCCGTGTCGTGGGGCCTGTTCGGGATCAGCGTCATCATCGTTTACACGTTCAAGGCGCTGGGTGGGACGGCAGTGATCGAGGACTTTTTCGAACTGTTACCCGAAGGTATCAAGGTCATCCTCCACGCGCAGGGAGGGTTTGCGACTGACGCTGAAGGGTATCTGGCCGCCGACTACCGGATCCCGCCGTACTTGGTCCCTATTTCCGCGTTCGTGATTGCGTCCACGGCTGGTGCCGTGGCTCGAGAGATCGAGCGCGGCACGGTGCTGGTGTTGCTGGCGGCGCCAATCGCACGTTGGCGGTTCCTGGTGGCGGAGGTTGGCGCATTGTTGGTGGGCATCTTCGCCATTGCAGCATCTGCACTGGCGGGGACCTGGCTAGGCGTCACGCTGAATGGCGTCGAGGGCGTGAGCCTCGCAACATTCATGCTGATCCAGGTAACGACGTTCGCATTCGCGTTTTCCATCGGCGGCATCGGATTGCTGGTGTCGTCATTGAGCAGCGACGGTGGGCAGGGGATGGGCGTCACGACCGCCATCGTGGTCGCGATGTTCTTTATCGACTTCCTTTCGCTGCTGTGGGCACCGGCGGAGTCGCTGGGCCCGCTGGCAGTGTTCCACTACTAGGACCCATTGAGCGTGTCGGGTGCTGATGCATTGCCCGTGTGGGATGTGCTGGTGCTGCTTGGGGTGGGATCGGTTGGCACGGCAGCGGCGTTCGTGGTGTTCCAGCGACGCGAGATAACGCGCTAGGTTGGGTTAGGTCAGCTTGAAACTGTTGCCATACTTGAGGGCGACGGCGTCCCAGCCATGCGTTTCATATTAGCTGATGGTCACGTTCGATCTGCTACTCCGCCGCGTCCTGGACCCGCAATCTTGATCTTGCGCACCCAGATGGAACGCTCGTTCCACGATTTACGCCTTGCGATGGCAAGGGAAATGGGCGCGGTGGCCTAGATCGCGGGGTGTTTGGTGTGCCAGGGCGTGGCCTGCTCGTAGGCGTAGGCGGTGCGGAGGAGGGTGGACTCGCTGAGGTGGGCGCCAAGGATCTGGAGCCCGACTGGGAGGCCGTCGATGGTGCCGCAGGGGACGGAGATGCCAGGGATGCCCGCGATGTTGGCAGGCACGGTGCAGACATCGTTGGCGTGCATAACCACAGGGTCCTGTATCTCGCCGAGTTTGAACGCCGTGGTCGGTGTGGTTGGCGTGATGAGCACGTCGACCTTCTCAAACGCAGAGTCGAACTCGCGGCGTATCAGGGTCCGTACCTGCTGGGCCTTCTTGTAATAGGCGTCGTAGTAACCCGCCGACAGGGCGTAGGTGCCCATAATCATCCGGCGCTTGACTTCGGTACCGAAGCCGCCCTCGCGGGTGGCTTCGAGCGCGGTCATCATGTTGGGAGCGTCGGTCACCGAGAAGCCGAACTTCACACCGTCGTAGCGGGCGAGGTTTGCCGAGCACTCGGACGGGGCCAGGATGTAGTAGACAGCAAGGGCTGCTTTGGAGTTGGGCAGCGCCACTTCGGAAATCTTAGCGCCGAGGGCTTCGAGCTGTTGGATGGCCTCGCGGGTGAGTCGAGCGACTTCGGGGTCGATGCCGTCGCCGAAGTACTCGGGCACCACGCCAATGCGCAGGCCTTTCACTCCGTCCCTGAGGCCAACGGTGTAATCGACCGCCGACCTGGGGATGCTGGTGGAGTCGTTGACATCAGGCCCGGCAATGGCGTTCATCACGAGCGCGGCGTCCTCAACGGTGCGCGTCAACGGGCCGATTTGATCCAGCGAGGATGCGAAGGCGATGAGGCCGAAGCGGCTGACGAGACCATAGGTCGGCTTGAGGCCGACGATTCCACAGAACGAAGCGGGTTGGCGGATAGAACCGCCGGTGTCGGAGCCCAGCGAGTAGGGTGCGAGCCCGCCCGCGACTGCGGCGGCAGGGCCGCCCGATGACCCTCCCGGAACGCGGTCGAGACCCCAGGGATTCCGGGTGAGTTTGTAGGCCGAGGTTTCGGTGGACGAGCCCATGGCGAACTCGTCCATGTTGCCTTTGCCAAGCAGGACTGCGCCCGCATCCGCCAGTGCGGTGGTGACGGTTGCGTCATACGGCGGGACGAAGTTTTCGAGCATGAGCGACGAGCATGTGGTGGCGACGCCGCGGGTCGCGAGATTGTCCTTCAGTTGCATGGGCACGCCGGTGAGCGGGCTTGCGTTACCGCTGTCGATCGTCGCTTGCGCCGCCGTAGCTTGCTCGTGAGCGCGTTCTGGCGTGACGGCTAGGTAGGAGCCGACGCGCCCGTCGAGATCTTCGATGCGCTTCAGGTGCGCGTCGGCGAGCTCGATGGCGGAAATCTCTTTGGCAAGCAATGCGTCCGACATTTGTCGAACGCTTTGGTAGTGGAACTGTTGGTCAGCCATGCATTTGGTCCTCAGCCCTCCCCATCATCCATGACTGCCGGCACGCGGAAGTAGTCGCCTTCGCGTCTCGGAGCGTTCGATAGCACGTCGGCGACGGTCAAGGCAGGTCGTGGCGTATCGTCGCGCATCACGGTGTGTACCTCTTCGACGGCGTGGGCGGTAGGCTCGACGCCGGAGGTATCGATGCCCTGGAGGATGCTGACCTCGGCGATCAAACCCGCCATTTCATCGCGGAGGCGCTCGACTTCGTCGTCGGATAGTCCGATGCGGCAGAGGGTTGCGACGCGGCGGACTTCGTCTTCAGTTAGGCGCGGTGGTTGGTCAGTCATCGTGTTTGGCAGTTTATCTCAGGCGTGGGCTTCTCGCTTGACTCGGTGGGCTTAGGGAGTTGCGCTGAAGGTCGTAGAGCGCTCCGATGGCGATGGCTTGGTGTGGATAGGTCTCGTACGCGCTGATTCTGGCCGAGGCGAGAACGGGGAAGGTGAGAGGTCCTTCGACCGCGCTGTGCTACGCCCTTAGGGTGTGCCCCTGTTCATGGCGCGGCCGGGACGGGAGGCGATTCCGTCCGAGGGAGGTGGGCGCCGCTCCGCGCCTGCTGATAATGACGTGATGGGGGCTTGCTGCATGTCGTGCGCTGGGGTGTGCACCTAAGAAGTGCTGTTCGACACTTGGAAACACTATACAGAAGCTAAGACTTTTCCTAGACTCTCACCTAGGTTTGTGACCAAGATACGAGAGGAGTGGGAATATGAAGATCACTCAGATATCTGAGTATAGTCTGCCGGCCGAGGGAGGACTTCCACCGCTGCAGGCGATGATCTACGAAGAACTCATGCGGCGCCCCGATGAAGTTTTCGAGTATCAAGGGGAAGAGTTGCTGCGAGTCTTTCCAAGACTGAAGCGGTCGGCTTTGAACTGGTCACTGTGGCTGCTGTCCAAGACCAACCACATCGGCAAGATGCGGGTCCGGGTCAATGGAAAGCTGACGACGGTGTACGGAGCCCACGACGCCATCAAGAGTCTCAAAGAGCGCATGAACATGCACGATGAAGAAGTGCCTGCGGAGGAAACGACCGTAGCGGCCGCTAGCTAGTCGCGGCGGGGTCGGGTAGGCGAAGCAAAGAGCCCGGGCGCTATCAGCGCTCGGGCTCTTTGCTTTTGAGAGGGTTTCCGGGGGGCACTACAACTGGGCGTCTGGGTCGCGACCGTCGGCCAGGGCACGCAGGCGTTTGAAGGGGAAAATGCCGCTGTCGTGGAGGTCGCTGAACAGCAGTCCGACTGCGTAACGTCCCACATCCATGTACTCGACAATCTCGACGTCCGACGGAACGTCATCGACGCTCGTGCGCCGGACGTGGCTGAGCTCGTCGACGCACTCGGCGCACGAGCAGTTGCCGCGCACGTAGCGGTGGGGCATGAGGGTCTCGAAACCGTCGGGCCACACGATGTGTAGGCCGTCGGGCAGTATCTCTAGCTTGGATGGCCGTTGGTCGGCTTCTTGCACGATGGAGTCCTCTCTTCTGGTTGGTCTTACCGTTGGTAGCATTTGCTGGTGGGTGGGGGCTAAACGTCGACCTGACGGCCAATGCCGCGCTCCAGGGCTTTGCGGTAGACGTGCATACCTGCGGCGACGTCTTCGACCGCGAGGCCTTGGGATTCGAATAGGGTTATGGCGTCTGTGGAGGGGCGGCCTGCCACACGACCGCCTGCAACGTCGCGTAGCTCGACGGCAGTTTCCCAGCGGAAGATGCGGTGTTCGGCGGCCCAGATCAGTTCGCCGCACTCGATCTTGGCGTCGGAGACATCGTCGCAGACGATGAGCGCGCTCTGTGTGATGGTCGCGTCGTCAATCTCACGACGGATCCAGCCGTTGGAGCCAGCGGCGTTGATGTGCGTTCCAGGCCTGAGCTTTGTGCCGTCGAATACGGGCTCGCGAGAGTTGGTGATGGCACATACGACATCGGCTTCGGCGATGGCGTCCTCTGCGGTGGCGACGGCTTCGACCGGAATGCTTAGTTCGGTGGCCATCTCGGCGGCGAAACGCTCGCGCTTCTCTTGCGTGCGGCTGAAGACGAAGGCGCGGTCCAGCGTGCGGGCTGTGGCCACTGCTGCTAGTTGCGTGCGTGCCTGAGAGCCAGTGCCGATGATGGCGGCGGTCTTGGTGTCTTCGCGTGCCATGTAACGCGTGGCCACGCCGCTGGCGGCACCGGTGCGGATTGCGCCGAGGGCGTTGGCGGCGATAAAGGCGATGGGTGCGGCGGTGGCGATGTCAAACAGCAGGACGACCATCTGGGACGGAGCACCTGCTCCGGTAACGTAGGTCTTCAGACCCGTCGCCCCGTTGGCCGAGGACATACCAGCCATGACTTGCATCGAGCCTCGTGGCAGGGGGAGGCGGTAGCGGTTCATGTTGGAGACGGCGCTAGCTGCCATCTCCTTGAACAGGTCATCAAGCACGTCTACGCACTCGTTCATGGGGAGCAGTTCACGGACTTCCTCTTCGTTCAGCATCAACACGGGGGAACACCTCTTGGTCTTGTCGACGTAGGTTATCAGCGAGGCCATGCGCTGAAGTTATATGCACAGGCCAGGTTTCCGGACTGAAATGCCTTGGCTGACCAGGGATTGGCAGTTCGGGGTCTCACATGTCCATGGCTAACTGGCCGGGGGCGCGAACCAGACGGAGGTTGCTCGCGCCCACGCCGATGAGCCTCACGGGGTCGCCGTTGGTCCAGTTTGCGCTGAGGAGGCGAAGGGCGTCGGCGACGATGGCTTCGGCGTCGGCGGTCGAACGGTCACGGGAGGTCGACCGTGTGATGGTGAGGAAGTCGGCGTTGCGTAGCTTGAGAGTCACCGTTCGGGCAACAAGGCCGTGGTTAGATAGCGATTCGGCGATACGTCCGGATAAACGTTTGACCTCATCGGTGAGGGTCTGAGCGTCGCTAATGTCCTCTGCGAAGGTCTCTTCCGCGCTCACGGATTGGGTTTCGCGGTCATTGGTGACGGGCGATTGGTCTTCACCACGCGCCCTATGCTGAATCACGGCGCCGTACGGGCCGAGGACGGTCGTGATGGTCTGCAGGGGGGTGTCCGCGATCTGCCCGAGAGTCTCGAAACCGCTGTTGCGGAGCTTCTGGGTGGATCGCGGGCCGATGCCGGGGAGCGCTTGTACCTCAAGCCCTGCCAGGAACGCGGATTCTTCGCCGTGCCTGATGACGACGAATCCCTGGGGTTTGCCGGTCTCGCAGGCGACCTTTGCGACGAGCTTGCTGGGCGCGAGGCCCACGGACGCAGGCAAGCCGAGGTCGAGGCGGATGCGGCCCTGCATACGGTGGGCGAGGCCTTCGGCGTCCTCCATGGTTTCAGCCACGGGGGTTAGGTCGACGTACGCTTCGTCGATGGACACCTGCTCGACGAGCGATGACTCGCGCCGCAGGACGTCCATGACTTGCTGAGAGTACTGACGGTAGAGGGAGAACCGGGGCCTGAGGATGACAGCGATAGGGCATAATTTGACCGCGCGAGCCATCGGCATCGCGGAGTGGCATCCGTACTTGCGGGCTTCGTAGGAGGCTGCGGCGACAACGCCACGCGCTGCGGGCGAGCCGCCGATGAGCAGCGGCTTGCCTGCGAGGCTAGGGTCTTCCAGTGTTTCTACGGATGCGTAGAAAGCGTCGAGGTCGACCAACGCGACGAACCGTTTCTCATCGGCATCCATAAGACCATGTTAAACGAAGAGCGCCGGTATTCCAGAGGCGCCTGGCAGCGAGGCGCCTCAAGCGAACAGCCACCCTCAGGGTGGCTGTGTATGTCGCTCATGGTTCTGCGCCGGGTTGGCCAGCGCCGCTGGCAGACTGCCAGCCCCTAACTGATTACTGTGGCCGGCGGTTGCGCACTGCGGCTGCCAGATACGACCCTGGGGTGAATCCCACGCGGCGGTGCGATGGTACCTTCACTCGCTGGCCTGCCTGTGGGCCGCGGATGGCGCGGACCTCGCGCTCCTTCACTTGACGGGCTTCGAATGCACCGAATCCGGTGAGGACCACGCGGTCGCCCGCTTTTAACGCGTCGTGAACGGCGTCAAGAACCGCATTGAGAGCAGCGTCACCCTGGGATCGAGCACCGCCGAGCTTGAAGGCAATCCTTGAGGCCAGGTCACCTTTTCGTAGAGTCGCCAAATCAACACCTCCTACCATGCTTTAGAGGGAGTACCACGGGCATGCGGCCGGGAGTGTAGCACAGCGAATTTTTGCGTTTCAATGGAAATGAAGCCGTCGATACCAAATCTACGGCGAGCGCAGATCCGGTTGGAGTGATCGCATCATGCGCTCAATGTATGCCGTTCACCTGGGGTTCGAGCGTTGGATGGCGAGTCTGGGCTGAGTCGCGGAGGATGGGTATGGTGACGGCTGGGGCAGGCGGCTCTATTGACACGACCGTCGCCGTATCACTAGCCTTACGCCAATCGAATATGATGCGGGGGAGCTTGGGTAGCCAGGCTGAGAGGACAGCGCAAACGCTGTTGACCCCTAACCTGATCTGGATAATGCCAGCGGAGGGAGAGTGGTTTTCCATGCTTCGTTGGCCGCCTAGATCAGGCGGTTTTTTTGTTGCCCATGTGGCACCGTGGCGAAGTAATAGATGGGAGGCTGGGTATGAGGCAATTAGCAGCGATTGTTTTGATGATGCTCATGACCGCGTTCGCCGTGTCATGTGGGGGCGATGAGGACAGTGAGTTGGTAATCATGACCCACGACAGTTTCAACATCGGTGCGGAACTCATCTCTCAGTTCGAGGCCGAGCACGACGCCACGGTGGTGCTCCAGTCGGCCGGCGACGCTGGTGAGGCGCTGGTAAGGGCGATCCTGGAGAAGGGGAATCCTTCTGCAGACCTACTGTACGGGATAGATAACACGTACCTCGGCCGGGCGCTGGACGAGGAGATCTTCGACGAGTACCGCCCTGATCTGCTGGATGAAGTTCCGGCACAATTCGTCCTTGACGACAGCGGGCATGTGACGTCGATTGCCTACGGTTACGTGAACCTGAACTACGACAAACAGTACCTGATGGATCACGGCCTGACGCCCCCCAGCACGTTGGAAGAGCTGACGGAGGCCGACTGGAAGGGACGTCTAGTGGTGGAGGATCCTGCATCGTCATCGCCGGGTTTAGCGTTTCTGATTTCGACAGTGTCCTACTTCGGTGAAGACGATGACTATGACTACCTGGACTTCTGGCGAGACCTGCGCGCGAATGATGTGCTGGTGAAGGATGGATGGACGGCGGCGTACTACACCGACTTCTCGCAGTACGGTGGGGACCGGCCTTTGGTGGTGAGCTACGCGACGAGCCCCGCTGCGGAATTCCTGTTCTCCGAGACACCGGTGGAGGTGCCGCCGACGGGCAACATCCTCATCGATAAGGCTTCGTTCCTGCAGATCGAGGGTATGGGGGTATTGAAGGGAGCCAACAGCAAGGACTTGGCAAAGAAGTTCATAGACTTCGCGCTGGGGAGGAGCTTCCAGGAAGATTTCCCTGAGAAAATGTTCGTATATCCGGTGAACCGGAACGCCAGCATCCCTGATTCGTTCAGGTTCGCTGAGGTTCCGTCGCAACCGTCCGACATTGGCGCGTTGGAGATTGGCGAGAAGCGGGAGAAGTGGATCCAGGACTGGACCGAGGTCGTCCTTCGGTGATCGCTAGTAGGCTTTTGGTCATTGGACCGGTGACGTTCCTCGCCGCGTTCTTCCTATATCCCCTAGGGGCAATCCTGGGGAGGAGTTTCGGTGGTGAGGTGCTGAGCCTCGACCCGTTCGGGGTGGTGCTAGGCGATTCTTATTACCTTGGCCGCATTTGGTTCACTATGTGGCAGGCGGCCGTTTCCACGGTGTTGACGCTGGTGGTTGGCCTGCCTGCCGCGTACCTGTTCGCCAGGCATGATTTCCCCGGCAAGACGGTGTTGATGGCGCTAACCACACTACCGTTCATCATGCCGACGATTGTCGTGGCGATGGGCTTCGTGGCGTTGCTCGGTCCTCAAGGGCTGATCAACACGGCGCTTACGGGTCTCTTTGGTGCTGAGGCCCCGCAGGTGCGAGTCACGAATACGTTGACCATCATTTTCATGGCACACGCGTTTTACAACTATTCGATCGTGGTGCGCATCGTGTCGGCGTTCTGGTCCAATCTTAGCCCGCTATTCGGCGAGAGCGCGGCCATGTTGGGGGCGGGGCGGATCCGGACGTTCACTCATGTAACGCTGCCACTGCTGCTGCCGTCTTTGTGGTCGTCGGCAGTGCTCGTGTTCGTCTTCTCGTTCACTTCGTTCGGGGTCGTGCTGATCCTAGGTGGACCGCGATTCGCGACACTCGAGGTCGGGATCTATGAGCTGACGGTGAAGTTGTTCCGGTTGGAGGTCGCTGGAGCGCTCGCGCTGGTGCAATTGGTATTCACCTACGTGTTCCTGTTGGTGTACACGAGGCTGCAGGCGCAGAGCGCCGTGCCGATCACGTTCGTCCCGGAGGAGGAGAGTAAGCGTGGCAAGCGTGGCTTCCGGGACGTAGTGGTGATAGTGGCGATCACTGGGGTACTGCTGGTCGTTCTGTCGCCATTGCTGGCGCTGGTCGAGCGAGCGCTCTCATCGGGTGGTGGGTACTCGCTGGTGCATTTCACGGGTCTGTTCTCCGACGATAGCGGGTCGTACTTTCGGCTGTCGCCCCAGGCGGTGATCTGGAACTCGCTACGGTTCGCGTTGGCGTCGATGGCGATCGCGCTCGTGGTCGGCACGGCGGCGGCGTACGTTATCGCACGGCGGGGGCGTGGTCGTTCAGGCGTGGTCGACGCGTTGTTCATGGCGCCGCTGGGCGTATCGGCTGTGACGCTCGGGTTCGGGTTCCTGGTGGCGTTCAACCGTGCACCAATCGACCTGCGCGGGTCGTGGTTGATCCTCGTGATTGCTCACTCTTTGGTGGCATACCCGTTCGTTATCCGGAGCGTACTGCCGGTGCTGCGGGGAATGCCGCCGCACCTGAAGGAGTCTGCGGCCCTGCTGGGCGCGGCGCCGTTGAGCATTTTCATACACATCGAGCTGCCGATTATCGGACGCGCTTTACTGGTGGGTGCGATGTTTGCGTTCGCAGTGTCGATGGGTGAGTTTGGTGCATCGCTATTGCTGGTCCGGCCTGAGTTCACGACGATCCCTGTGGCGATCTTTCGGTTGCTGTCGCAGCCGGGGGAGTCGAACCTCGGGCAGGCGTTAGCGATGAGCACGCTGTTGATGGTCGTAGTGGCCATGGGATTCGTGGCGATAGAACGGTTCCGTTACCGGAACGTGGGTGGTTTCTGATGCCCGCGCTTGAAGTTGTGGGGGTTTCGAAATGGTTTGGTGCTGTGCCGGCCGTGCGGGAAGTGTCACTGATGGCAGAGCACGGCGATCTGGTGTGCCTGCTGGGTCCAAGCGGCTGTGGGAAAAGCACCCTGCTCAGGCTGGTTGCTGGCTTGGAAAAGCTGGACGCAGGATCGGTGCGGTTCGACGGGATGAGACAGGAGATCGTTGCTCCCCACATGCGGGGCTTCGGTCTGATGTTCCAGGACCTGGCGCTATTTCCACACATGGACGTTTTCGGGAACGTGAGCTTCGGCTTGCGGATGCAGCGGCAATCCAACGATGCCGTACAGAAGCGCGTCGAAGGCTTGCTGGAGCTGGTGGGACTGGAAGGGTACGGAACGCGGAAGGTGTATGAGCTCTCAGGCGGTGAGCGCCAGCGAGTCGCGCTGGCACGGTCGCTGGCGCCATCGCCAAAGCTGCTGATGCTGGACGAGCCCCTGGGGTCGCTCGATAGGGTTCTGCGCGAGTCGTTGCAGGGCCAGGTGCGATCGATTATCAAAGAGGTGGGCGTCACTGCGATTTACGTGACACATGACAAAGACGAGGCGTTCGCCATCGCGGATGAGATCGTCTTCATGGACCGTGGCTCGGTGGTGCAGGCTGGAGCCCCGGAAGCGTTGTTCAGGGCGCCTGCCACGGAGTTGGTTGCCCGTACGTTGGGCATGCGGAACATCCTCGCCGGGAGACTTGAACAGGCAGAGGGAATAGCACGCGTCCGGTGCGCGATCGGGACGTTGGCGGTAGGTGAGCCAATCCCGGCAGGGGTGCTGCTCGGAGGAGACGTTCTCGTCCTAATCGACGAAAGGGCGCTGACGGTGGTGCCCGCGCAGGACGGTCCAGTACCAGTCGGTGCGCTGGCGGGGGTCGTGGCTACGCGTGCGTTTCGCGGTGGCGAGTCCGAACTTTGCGTTCGCGTGGGTGCTGGCGAACTCGTTTGCGCGGTCGCACAGCGCGACGCGGGCGCCGACGTGGCGCCTGGAGACGACGTTACCGTGATCCTCCCACCAAACGCCGTCCGCCTGCTGCGGTAGGTCAAGCACCGGCGCAGGCAGCTATCCAGTTGTACCGTGGGAGCGGAGCACTCGCAGGAAAGCGGACGGAGCGTCTTCAAGTAGGGGGAATCGTGGCATTAGGAAGCTTTGGGCAGGGCTAGACAAGGCCGTTGCGGTTAAAGTCGAGTCAAATGTAGGCTTTCATGGCTATGTAAGGCACGCTGCATGTACTATACTGCGCGCCTCCTGCTTGCTGTGAATCTCGTGTCTACACCAAGCGGGCCGGTAGGGTTGACGAAGCTGTACCAGCGCGTTCCGGGGAGTGGCAGGCTCCCAGATGTGCGGTTTTGCTCTATAGAATGGCGGATACAGGAGGCGGGATGTTTACGCGCCGAAAGCTCCAAATCACGATGGCACTCACGTTGTTGTTTGCCATGCTCATGTCGGCGACGGCGGCCAATGCCCAAGCCGTGACGTTGGGTGGTACAGCCACCATCCGCGACGCAGCAGGCTCCGCGCTTGGCGCGAGCAACAGCTTGGTGCTCGCCTTGGCTGCCGTTCCGGTGGCAGGGGTAGGTCTCCGGTATGAAGGCTGGCTCGTTAGCTCAACCGGCGCCAAGATTAGCGTTGGCACGTTCAACGGACCTGACATCAACGGGACATGGGTATCACCCACTAACGAAAACCTTGCGGCCACATACGGGCAGCTTGTGTTGACGAAAGAGCCCTCCCCTGACCCTGACCCCGCGACCTCAGGTGACGCTGCGTTCAGCGCTACGATTACCGCAGGTGTCCTGGGGTCGTTCCGCAGCTTGCTGACTGCTTCCACCGCGACGGGCACGGGTAGTGGCGTTGCGGTGGCGCTCTACGGTCAGGCAAGCGTCGCAGTGGCTCACGCGGGCTTCTCGCAGAGCTCAGACACCCTCGCAAGTATGCAGGGCCACGCTCAGCACGTGCTCAACGCGATCGACGGATTGGGCGCTCCTGGGGACACCGTTGGCATCCTGGCTTACGCTAACGAGGCAAAGGTTCAGGCCGCCGCTGCGAAGGCGAGCGACGCCGGTAACGCCACGGTGGCTGCGGGTGCGGATGCGGTGACCGCTGCTGCGGATCGCGTGATTGACCGCGCAGGCATTGCAAGGACGAACGCGCAGGCGGTGATCGCCGCGTCGTCGACCGGCATCCTGGCGGATGTTGCGGCGGCCAACGTGAGCAGCATGTCAGGCCAGGTCGCCTCGGCTGCCTCAGACCTTTATGCTGCTGCACAGGATATGGGCGCATTCGTCCCTGCCTCTGGCGTAGTTCCGATTCCCCCGTCAGCTGGTGACGAGCTCGTTCCGATGATTGCTCTGCTGGCTCTTGCGGCTGGTGTGATCTTCACGGGCGGTGGGTTGGCAATGTTCCGCCGCCGACGGGACGCCGCCTAACAACGGCTGCTCCTTCACAGAGACGATGAAAAGGCCCCGCTTGAGAGAGCGGGGCCTTTTGTCGTCCAGCTCGGTTGGACAGTGTCATTGGAACCGCGAATCAGGCATATCCGACCTATCGTTAGTCTTTGATATTGAGGATCGCTTTGAGCTCGCGCCATTCGCGAGGCGACATGCTGAGGGACGATGGGTCGATGGTTTCGCCTGCGATGAGCTTGCGGACAACGGCGAGGCCTTCGTCGGTGAGGTGCGCGCCACCGATGCTGTAGGTCATGAACGCGTGATAGGTGAGTGGCGCCCACTTCTCGACGATATCCATGAGTACCTGAGCGTACGCACGAATTTCCCACTGAGCGTGGGCATCCGCCCGTAGCCGAAGAAAGTGCAGCAGGTTGTGGAGGTTCACTTTCCAGTACCACTGAGTATAGGCGCTGAGGGGCAGATTCATCCGAGCCAGTTCTCGAGCAAGGCCGCTGCGACCGGGAACCAACTCATTGTCATCGTCATCGCGGTTGAGCATCTCGTGGTAGTGGTCGAAGGCTTGCTGTGCGTCGGCTCTTAGCAGGCCGAGTACCGCTTGTGCTTCTTCAGGACCGAGTACCTCATCTCGGCCCTGGCGATTGGCGGCAGATTGCGCGGCAAGCTGTTCGGGCGCCGGGACATAGAACTCAGTATCGAGAACGGAGTAGCGTGCGGAGTATTCGTTCACGGATGCGGTGCGGTGGCGTATCCATTGGCGCGCGATGAAGATGGGGAGCTTGACGTGAACTTTGAGTTCGCACATCTCGAAGGGTGATGTGTGCGCGTTACGCATGAGGTAGTTGATGAGCCCCGCATCGTCGCGAGTGCGCTTGGTGCCCTTGCCGTAGGACACCCGCGCCGCCTGTACGATGGCTGCGTCATCACCCATGTAATCGATGACTCTAATGAAGCCGTGATCCAGCACGGGGAGGGCCTGATAGAGGACCTCTTCCAGTGCTGGAACGGTGGTTCGGTGTGTCTGGAAGGTCTCGCCGCGCAGGGCGTTGACCTCGGCTTGTTGCTCGGGGGTAAGTGCCATATCGCCTCCAATCCTACCAGGCGATCCGTGGGGTCGCATGCGCAAGTTGGCGCTCGAAATGCGGATTAGGGTCGATGGCTATGCACTAGTCGCCGAGCAGGGTGGGATTTTCCAGTAGGCGCTTGATCTCAGCGAGGAATTGCGCGCCTTCTGCGCCGTGGGCCGCACGGTGGTCGACCCCGAGAGCGGCCGTCATCATCTGGCGTACCACGACCTCGTTGCTGACTACGATCGGGGTTGGCTTCACGGTGGAGACGCTGAGCACCGCGACCTGTGGCGCGACGATGAGGGCGTGGAACGAGTCGACGCCGAACATGCCCAGGTTGCTGATGCTGAACGTGCCCGAGTATTCCGCCTGTCGAAGGGTGCCATCCTTGGCCCGCTGAGCAACGTCTTTGGCCCCCTGAGCAATCTCACCAAGCGATCGCTCCTCGCATGCGAGGATGGCGGGCACGATGAGGCCTTGTGGCAGCGCGACGGCTATCCCAATGTTCACGTGGGGGTGCACGCTGAGGTGGTCTCCCCTGAACGTTGAGTTGAATACGGGGTACTTGAGCAGCGTGAGCGTTGCGGCCCTGATGATGATGTCGTTGACGCTCACCCGAGCAGGACCAACGTGCGTTCGGTTGACCTGGCGGCGGTACTCCAATGCGGCGGTCATGTCCACGGTGATGTTGACGTAGAAGTGGGGTACGGTTCGGATGGTTGCTTCGGTGCGCCGGGCGATCGCTTCGCCCATGGGGCCTAGGATGATGTTGCCATCTGCGTTGGGCAAGCGCGGAGGAAACCCAATGCGGAGGCCGCCTGCGGGTGGTTCCGTTCCGTCTGTTGCAGCCAGGACGTCTTGCTTGGTTATATGCCCTTGCGCCCCGGTGCCGGTGAGCGTTGCGGTGTCGATGCCGCGTTCGCTGGCAATACGCTGGGTGACCGGCGAAACGAGTGGAGCTTGCGTCGAGGTCGGCAAGGAGAGCGAGGGAGGTGGACGCTCGCCAGGCTCACCGAGGTGAGCAAGGAGACCGTCCACGGGTACGAGAGTGCCCTCTGGGGCCACGATGACAAGCAAGACGCCCTCGGCGGGGGCTTCAAGCTCTACGATAGCTTTGTCAGTCTCTACTTCGGCGATGACTTCGCCGACAGCGACAGAGTCCCCCTCACGTTTGAGCCAGCGGACGATGGTCCCTTCGAGCATGTCGAAGCCCATTTTGGGCATTGTTACGGGTTGGGCCATGGAACGCTCCACAGGTTAGAATCCTGCTGAAAAAGAGACGGGCGCTCTATGAGCGCCCGTCTCGGTTTAGTGGCGACACCGGTCACATTAATCTGCTCTTGATACGGTCCGCTTGTTCACGGGTGAGCTGCAGGGGTCGCTTCGCGATGGGTCCCCCTTCTTTCAAGATAGGATCTAGTTGGGAAAGGGATTCTGACTGGGCCTCAAAGAAAAGGCCTGTGTAAATCATGTCGCCCCATTCCATCGCATACTCGCAAGCAGTTTTCCAGTTGGATGGATCATGGTCAACATCTTCGAGCTTCTTGTTTCTCGCTTTGAAGAAATCGTGCGTGTTTTCCAGATTGAAAGTGACGCAGGGGCTATTGATGTCAATCAGAGAGAACCCCTTGTGGCGGATACCGTCAGCGATGAGCTTGGTGGTTCCACGAATGTCCCCACTGTAACCCCGCGCAACATAGGTTGCACCATTCATGATGGCTGATGTGATTGGGTTATAAGGATATTCAATGTTGCCGTATGGAGTACTTTTTGTGGTAAGGCCGGGACGGCTAGTTGGTGACATTTGACCGGTGGTCAGGCCGTAGATCTGATTGTTCATAACCACATAAGTAAGGTCGACGTTACGCCGGGCAGCGTGAACGAGATGGCCCTGTCCGATGCCGTAGCCGTCACCATCGCCGCCGGTGGCGATGACGGTAAGCTCGTGATTCGCCATTTTTACACCCGTGGCAAAGGGCAATGCGCGACCATGGAGGGTGTGCATACCATAGGTGTTGATGTAGCCGGGGGCGTTTGAAGAGCAGCCAATGCCACTCACTGTGACCACTTCGTGAGGCTGGAGACCGACGTCTGCATAGGCTCGTTGGATGGAATTGAGAACACCGAAGTGGCCACAGCCAGGGCACCAGTCGGGGTCTATAGCCTTGAAATCTTTTGCTGTTAGTTCAATGGTCGTCGTCATTTCGTTACTCCTTAGACCACGATTTCCTGGTAAGGGATGTATTGCTCGTTGGCGTTCTTTATGTGGTCCATCACGCCGTCGGCGATGTGATGGGGCATGAAGGGTTCGCCGTCGTACTTGCGGATGTGCCCGTCGGGGGTCAGGCTGGTTTCGCTTCGTAGGTAGCGAGCAAACTGGCCTGATTGGTTGTTCTCGACAATAATCGTGCGTTTGGCATTGGCAAAAACTTCAGCAATCTTGTCGGTGTGTAAGGGCACAATCCATTTGATCGGTAGGTAATTGGCCCTGATGCCTTGCTCGGCGAGCAACGGTACAGCATCGTGCATCGCGGCGAAGGTTGAGCCCCAGCCTACCAATGTTATGTCTGCATCTGGATCGCCGATCAATTCGGGCGGTGCGATCTGAGCTACAACATTCTCGAATTTGCGCGACCGTTTTTCCACCATAGCCCGACGTTTGTGCGGGTTGGTGAACTCGTCCGAGATGAGCCCGGAATTTTCTTCATGCTCGTCGGTCGCGACCACGTGTATGTAGCCTTCCAGACCGGCGACTGCGCGAGGTGACACTCCGCTTTCGGTGAATTTGTACCGGTGGTACCCCGAACCTCCGATTGACGGTTCGGTGATGGTTTCACCTCGTTCAATGACAGGGAAAAAATCGAGTTCTTCGGGGTCGACCGAGTAGCGACCTTCTGAAATCAACAAATCTGACAAGACAATGCCTGGAACCTGGAACCTATCGGTAAGGTTGAATATTTCCGGTATTAGATCGAAAGCATCTTGAGCGTGGAGCGGAGCGGCTATGAAGCGCTGGAAGTCCCCTTGGCTTGCGCCAAGAGCCTGCCAGAGGTCGCCCTGTTCCGTCTTGGTCGGTACTCCGGTCGAGGGCCCCGCGCGCATCACGTTAATGTAGACGGTGGGAATTTCCATCATCGCAGACGCACCGACAGCTTCGCTCATGAGAGCGAAACCGCCACCGGAAGTTGCACTCATGGTGCGTGCCCCGGTGTGGGCGGCGCCAATGACGATGTTTGAGACGCCGATTTCATCTTCAATCTGGCGAACCATCGCACCGATGTTACGTCCGTTGGCAGCGAACCAGTGCAAAACGCCGGTAGAGGGGCTCATGGGGTAGGCAGCATAGAACTTCACGCCAGCGGCTGCGCCACCCATCGCAAGTGCTTCGTTGCCGGACCACACACCACGTGGTGTGTTAAGCATGGGAATCTCATCAGGTAACTGTTCGAAGTATTGAATTGCGTGGTCGTAACCGGCTTGTGCGACCTTTACGTTTTCAACGACGACAGCCTCGCCTTTACGTTGGAATTGTTGAGTGAGGCTGTCTTTGAGAACCTGAAATTCCAAGCCGAGAATGAAGAGAATTGCGCCCACCGCGACTGTGTTCTGGTTCAGTCCGGCACGAGGGTTGCCTGTCAGTTCACCGATGGGAAGCCCACACAACTGGACACCATCAGCTGCTGTGCCTGGGGTGATGTTGTCACTGTTGTATAGAACTTTGCTCCCAGCCTTCATGAAGTGCAAGTGCTTGTCCATAGTGTCTTGGTTAAGGCACAGCAGAAGGTCAATCTTGTCTCCGTGAGAGTACTTCACCTCCTCTGTTGCACGCATCGTAAGGAAGATGTGACCTCCTCGAACGATTGACTGAAACGCATTGTATGAATTGAAGTACAGACCTCTCCGTACAAATAGTCGTGAAAGGATGTCGCCAGGTGTGGCGATTCCTTGCCCAGCTTCACCGCCGATAGCGATGGCTATGTCGTAGCCACTCATTCATTCCTCCTTGAGCTACCGCTCGGCTTACAGCGGTCTATCCGTGGATCGCTTTTCCATGAGCCGCGAGCGCAGCTTCCTTGACTGCTTCCGATAGCGTGGGGTGAGCGTTTATCACCGCCCCCACCTCCGCGCTTGTTCCTTCCATCAACCGAGTGAGACTTAGTTCACCCAGCAATTCTGTCACTTCATGTCCTACAAGATGAGCACCAAGCAACTCGCCGGTGCTCTCATCTACAATGACTTTCGCGAACCCTTCATAGGCGTCCTGCGTGAGGGCCTTGCCGTTGGCGAGGAATGAGAACTTGCCCACCTTCACATTACGGCCTTGCTCCGCTGCTTCCCGTTCGGACAGGCCCATGCTTGCGACCTGGGGACTCGAGTAGGTTGCTCGGGGTACCGCCATGTAGTCGATGGGGTAAGTTTCTTCACCCGCGAGCGTCTCTACAACGAATACACCCTGGGCCTGTGCGACGTGCGCCAGAGGCATCTTACCTGTTACGTCGCCGATTGCGTATATGCCATCGCCGTTTGCCTTGAGTTGGTCGTCAACTTTGATGAACCCGTTTTCGAGTTCCACACCCGCGGCCTCAAGCCCGAGCTCTTCCGTGTTTGCCATGATTCCGATGCTGACGAGCACTCGGTCCGCCGGTATGCGGACGTCGTCATCGTCCGGGGTTTTGACGTGCACGACGACGCCGCTGTCCGTTTTCTCGACCTGCTTGACCTTAGACGCCGTGAGTATGTTGATCCCGCGCTTGCGGAGGGAGCGTTCGAGGACGCTGGATACCTCGTCATCTTCCTTGGGAACGATGCGGGGGAGGGCTTCCACGATGGTGACGTTGGCCCCGTACGCGTTGTAGACGAATCCGAACTCTACGCCGATGGCACCACCGCCGATGATGACCGCATTGGTTGGGGCGGTGTCCTGCAGGATGGCCTCGCGGTAAGTCACCACGGTTTCGCCATCAATCTCGATTCCAGGGACCGGGCGGGGCCTCGCGCCGGTGGCAACGATGATGTTCGTGGCCTCGATGCGTTCATCGCCTACGGCGATGGTGCGCGGCCCTACCAGTTTCGCCTGTCCTTCCACGTGCTCGACTCCGTACTTCTTGAACAAGGACGCGACCCCTTTGGTGAGGCGTTCGACGATCTTGCGGCTCCGCTGGAGAGCAACCGCGTAGTCTGCCGTCACGCGGCCGGTGACAATTCCGTAATCCGCCGCGCCGTTAACGGTGTTGAGGACGTCGGCGTTGTGGATTAGCGACTTGCTGGGGATACAACCCCAGTTGAGGCACACGCCTCCGAGCGCCTCGCGTTCAATGCAGACAGTTTTCATGCCCAATTGCGCGGCCCTGATCCCGGCTACATAGCCGCCAGGGCCACCACCGATGATGGCTAGGTCGTAATTTGCCATAGACGAAACCTTTGGTAGCCCACGCCGCGCCAGCGACTGCTGCCCCACTACGCCATGCGGATTCACGGCTGGCTCGCGAGTATAGAGGATGCGATGTACCCCGGCAAACGGGTTTTGGCTGCTGCTTGATCAGACGCGGACCGAAATACAAACATAGAAATATTCTATGACTCACCGCCTGCTATAAGGCCGCGCCTTTAGTTCAGGCATACCGCAGACGAGCGGCCGTTGAGCAAGACGGTGGGTCTGCGTGAGGGCTGTGGGTGGGACAGCGTATGGAGCCGCCCCCCCCCCCTCGCCACAGAAACTACGTAGAATGTCCCGGTTCCATCACAGATTCTCAGGTCCCGTTGGGGTTACCCAAGGAGCAATAGTGAACGGCATTGAAGGTAAGGTCGCAATTGTCACCGGCGCCGGAAGGGGCATCGGGCAGGCAGTGGCGCTTGGTCTCGCAGAAGAAGGAGCGCTGATCGTAGCGAATGACCTCGATCAGGAGCCCTTGGACGATACGCTGGGCCAGATTAAGGCGATGGGTGGCAAGGGCATTGGCCTGGCGGCGTCGGTGGGCGATGCGGATATTGGCAAACACTTGGCCGATCTTGCGGTTGAAAATTTCGGTGACGTCCATCTCGTGTTCACAGCTGCGGGTTTCACCTGGGACGGCATGGTTCATCGCATGACCGATGATCAGTGGCAGGCGATTATCGATATCCATCTTACTGGAACTTTCCGGGTCGTTCGCGACGCGTTCAACGTGATGCGCGAAAATGCGAAGGCGGCTATGGACCGCAATGAGACGCCTGTTGCACGCCACATCGTCACGGTATCGTCGCAGTCGGGGTTCGGGAACCTTGGACAGGCGAACTACGCTGCGGCCAAGGCGGGTATCGTGGGGCTGACGCGGACGATTGCGTTGGAAGGCGCGATGTTTAACATCGTCGCCAACTCGGTGGCATACGGGGCGATTGACACTCGGCTGACGCGCGCTCGCGAGTCGCAGGAAGAGCGACTGGGTCAAGCAGTGCTGGGCATCCCGAAGATTCGCCGGGATGAGATGGTCGGGGATCTGCCGATGAAGCGAGTGGGGACGGTCGAGGAGGCCGCTGGACCTGTCATCTTCCTATGCTCTGACCAATCCAACTACGTTTCGGGCGCTTTGCTGGAGATCAACGGCGCGTCCCACATCTCTTAGGCGGAGGATTTTACGAGTGGAAGAGTCTCAGGAAGACCTACGTAGTGTCGGCACGCCGCCTGAAGAGGGCGAGGGGCTGCGGCCGACAGACCCGCCGGAGCCACTGGTTGTGCCGCCGGAAGAGTTGCGTCAGCTGTACCGGGAGGAGTACGACCGGATGCTTGCGGACGAGGGGAACCGGGTCTACATCCATGTGGCGGAGTACCTGAAGGTCAAGTCGTACAAGCAGATGTTCCGGTTCATGGGCTTGCACATGCGAATCTACCAGGACGCGAGGTCGCGTCCTGGATTCGTGGGTGGTGGGATCCGTGGGCAGTGGTGGAAAAAGCGTTTCTGGACCTACACCATCTGGGAATCCCGGGAGGACATGGAGCGATTCACCAAGAGTGGGGAGCACGCGCAGGCGGTGAATCGGGTGCGCGAATTCGCCGCGCCAGGCTCGTGTTACGTCGAGTGGGAGGCTGGTGGAGAGCCCGATTGGTCCGGAGCGATAAGCCGGTTGGAGCACCCCACGCGTTATTTCGTAGACCCATTTTTCGAGTAGCGAGCCTCAGTAGAGGTCGATCAGTCTGGATCGGGAGGCCCGCTGGATCGCGACGAGAATGAGGACGGCCGTCCCGATAAACAGGACCAGATCCCAACTGAATCCGTGGGCAACGATAGCCAGGGCAGTACCCGCTGCAGGTGGATGCTCGGTATTGGTGGCCGCCATCAGAAACATCGTGACTCCCACGCCCAACGCTGCGTAGAGCGCGAAGATTGCGGGTATACCAGCGATCCAATTAACACCGACGCTAGTTTCAGCCATGACGGCTAGCGGGCCCGTCACCAAAACGGCGATGAGATGTCCGCCGATGGCGTGTCGTGGGTCAGCGGAGTCGCTGAAGGGCGAAATGAACAGGACGAATGCGGTCGATGCGATGGCCGCAACGACCACCGCACGAGCTGCCGCTCCGCCAGCCATGATCTCCTCAGCCAACAGCGCCGCGAACAAAGCGAGCGTCGCGATGGACACTTGCAGTAGGTAGCGCTTGAGGTTGCGGTGGATCTTGGCGTCGAAGAGCGGTTGGCGCGTACTCATCGCCCTCGGAACAAGCTGAGGAAGCGGTCTTGGTACTCGTCGAAAAGTCCCCAACGCTCGAGCTCACGGTGCACATCTGCAGGCTCGGCCTGACCCGAGCGCGCCATGTCCATGAGGCGCTCGATGCGGTGGCGCGCTTCGCGGGGTACGCCGTTCTCGACGCCCAGTAGACCATTGCCGCGAAGGTCGTCGAAGTTCGAGCGCGCCGACCGGTGGGTGAGCTCGTAGATGAACTTCATGAGTGAGACGTCCCACATTTCGTCGACGCCGCGAACCACGGCCTCCAGCGCCCGTTCCTCGCGGTCGAGTCGTTCACCGATGCGGGTTGAGACCTCGTCGGGCGTGCCCGTGACGATGCTGGTCTCCATCGCTTCGTTCTTGTAGGTGTACAGGAGGCCAGGAGAGTCACGGCCGTAGGTCTCCATCAGGTAGTCGAGGTACTCCTGCGTGTGGTCGCCGAAACCTTCGTGCCGGGAGAGGAAGTAGGGAGTAACAACCTGGGGTCGCTCGGCCCGTACGACGCCTTCGCGGACGACGGATTCCGGGTCAACGCCTGCGCCAGGAAAGTCGCGGAACGCGGGTTCGGTCACGAGGTAGTAGCGCACTGAAGTAGTGCCAAACGTCGCGAGGGTTTGTCGAGGGGAGCGAACCACCGAGGTCTTCTCGATGGCTTCTGCCAGCTGGGGGTCAATTTCGTCGTGCATACGGCGTTCTATGGTATCAGGGGTATTTTGGTTGCCCAGTGGCTAGACGAAATTGACGGTGACAACCCCGAGGTTAGTGTATGCAGCTGCGACACTGTTTCCGGCTTTCACGAGGGGAGGAGCGACCAGCGATCCAGGGATGACGAATTGCCCGGCGGCGATCCCTCGGCCCTGTTCTCCCAGCTTGTTCGCGAGCCAGGCGATGGCGTTCGCGGGATTCCCGAGCACCTCGGCGCCCGTGCCGCGCCCGGTCTCTACGCCGTCGACCTCCATCACAGCCTCCTCGGCTGCGAGGTCGAGATTGGCCGGTGACAGGTGAGTGCTACCCAGGACTACTAGCGCGGATGCTGTGTTGTCGGCGATCAGGTCCTGTTCCTTGGCTCGCCAACCCTCGAAGCGGGAGTCGATGATTTCAAGGGCAGGGAACACGTAATCAGTTGCCGCTATGACCTGCGCGGCGTCCACACCCGGGCCTTGGAGAGCCGCCTTGAATCGAAACGCGATCTCGGCCTCGATTTTTGGTTGTATCAGGGTCGACATCTTCACGCGGCCGCCGTCGCGCACGGTCATGTTGTCGAGGATGATGCCGTATGCGGGCCCGTCCATGCCAAACGCCTTCATCGCGCCCGCCGTGGTCACCCCTACCTTCATGCCTGCGACTTTGCGCCCGTCGCTGATCTTGTGGCCAATGATGTCGGACGCGATTTCATAGGCGTCGGCCACCTCGATGTCGGGTGCCTCGTCGGTGAACGGTGGGATAGGGGCGAGGGCGTGACCTGCGTCCATCAGGGAGTGCGCGAAGTGGTGGAGACGGTCGTGATCGAGGCTCATTGCGGCTCCTGCTTGGGGTTAGGCTTGGGCTTGGGGTCGGCGTTGGGTTGCGATCTGGAGCGTAGAGCTATTGCGGCAAGGGATTAGGAACAGACCTAGCACGACGAACATCGGCACATTGCTCCAGGAGTGGCCTGCTCCGAGGACGTGCAATGCGTTCATGGCGAGTGCCCCACAAGCGCCTCACGCAGCGTGGCGATGGTCGCGTGGCTGAGCCCGATTTTGCTAACGTACCGTTCGGCGCCGCCGTGTTGGTTATCAAGGTACGCCAGTGATTGTGCCATGGTCTCGGGTCGACATTCCATGAGCCTGGCGAACTGCGCAGGGTCTCGACCATCGGCGAGCGCCATTGCAGCGATCTGCTCGATGCGCTTGCCCGCGTGCTTGGCGGTCAGGGCGTAGTCCTCGATCACATCGTCGCGGTGGACTCCAGCCAACTCCAGCAGGAGCGCCACCATAAGGCCGGTGCGGTCCTTGCCGACAGCGCAGGAGATAACGACGGGGAACGTTCGGTCCTCGGCCATCGAGTGGAGGATCGTGGAGAAGCTGTCATGGCCAGAGTCTAGGAACATGCGGTTGAGCTCGGACAAGTCGTTGGCGCGGGGCGCTCGCGTATCGGAGCCGGTGGCCTTGAGGGGCAGCTGCCGGTACGCGATGGTCTCGCTCGACGCGAACACGCTCGGCGAGGACTGGCTTTCATGCTCGGCCCTCAGATCGATGGACGTTCGGATGCCGAGATCATAGATGGCCTGCTTGCCTGACTCGGTCAGCTCGTGATGACTATCGCTACGAAAGAGGGTTCGCCATCGAACCGAACTGCCGTCACGAGTGGGGTAGCCCCCCGAATCACGGAAGTTGTGCGTACCCTCGATGGGTAGGTGGCGCGTATACGTTGTGGTCATATATCGATTGTAACTTCGGGTCCCGTGGAAATGCATCAGCGACCCTCGTTAATCTGAGTCATAGCTCGCAGGCGCGTTGATGCGCCGCGCGCCCTGCTAAGATTCTTGCGATGGTTGGTACCCCTACGCAAGATCAATGGCTCCTCACGCTCAAGCTCACCGGTCTAGGCCGATTGGGCGAAGCGTTGGCGGAGATCGATGGCAAGGCCGTGTATGTCTTCGGTGGCATCCCCGGCGAGACCGTCGTGGCTGAAGTTATTCGTGAGCGGCGCGGATATTTCGCGGCTCAGGTGGTCGAGGTGCTCGAAGCCTCGCCCCATCGTGTGGAGCCGCCGTGTCCGTACTTCGGTGCGTGCACGGGGTGTCAGTTCCAGCACATCTCGTACGAACGACAGCTTCAGATGAAGCGCGAGGCCATTGCCGACGCGTTGGTTCGCATTGGCGAGCTCGATGGAGGGATTGTCGGCGAAACGTTGCCTAGTCCCCAGCCGTTGGGCTATCGCAATCACGCGCGCTTCACCGTGAGCAAACTGGAACCGCGCCCCGGCCGGCTGGGCTACGTGCATCGAGAGAAACGTCGGCACGTCGAGATCGACCGCTGCCTGCTGATGGCCGATTGGATCAACGAAGCGGTTGGCAAGCTTCAGGGTAACGTCGCCGAGACCACCCAGCTTTCGCTACGTTATGGGGTGAACACGGGAGATTGGTTGCTGCAGCCTCGCTTCAGCGAGATCGGCGTGCCGATGGAGTCTGGGCAGAAGCACTATAAGGAAGAGCTGCTGGGGCACACGTTCCAGGTCTCGTCTCCGTCGTTCTTCCAGGTGAATACGCGCCAGGCTGAACGGATGATAACGAAGGTGATCGATGCGCTGGAGCTGAACGGCGACGAGACCATCGTCGATGCCTACGCGGGCGTTGCGACGTTCGCTGTTTTGCTCGCGGACCACGTGAAGCGCGCAATCGCGGTCGAGGAGTCGGCGTCGGCTCTCACTGACGCTCGTGTGAACGTCGCGGGCATCGCCAACGTCGAGTTGTGGCAGGCGCGCACGGAGGACGTGCTGGCGGAGCTCGTGGAAGAGGGCGTAGATGCGGTTATCCTCGACCCGCCGCGCGCTGGCTGTATGCCGGGCACCATCGAGGCGCTGCTCGACACCCCCCCGCGTCGTATCGTCTACGTGTCGTGCAATCCGGAGACGCTTGCGCGGGACCTCGCGCTGCTCACCGCAGGCCCGTTCACGCTCGATTCTGTGACGCCAGTCGACATGTTTCCACAGACGCACCATATCGAGAGTGTAAGCATCCTGACGTTCGACTCCGAGCGTTATTCGCAGCTTCAGGCACGTGCGATGATCGTGCTCGCATCGGCGTCGCCACGGCGGCATGATATTCTGAGCAGACTGGGCTTGGATTTCAATGCGGCCCCTAATGATGTGGTGGAGCCGCGTGAACGCCCCGATCAGGAACCGCAGGATGTCGCGGTCGAACGCGCACTGATCAAGGCTCGCGCCTCGGCAGCGTTGCGGGACTCAGGGACGATTGTGGGCGCGGACACGGTCGTGGAGATTGATGGCGAAGTGTTGGGCAAGCCGGTGGATGTGGATGACGCTTGGCGGATGCTGAGAGGGCTAAGGGATCGCGAGCATCGAGTCATCACCGGCGTGGCGCTCATCGATGCGGCGACCGGTGATGAGCGGACGGCGTATCGAGCTTCACGTGTGCTCATGCGCGATTACAGCGACGACGAGATCGAGTCTTACATCGCGTCAGGGGACCCGTTTGATAAGGCGGGTGCCTATGCTGTGCAGCACGATGGTTTCTCACCCGCGGCTGAGGTGCGAGGCTGCTACTTGAACGTGGTTGGCCTGCCCGTGTGTACCCTGCTTAAGGAGGCAGAGCGATTCGGCCTGCGGATCAAGCCCGCACCACATCTGCCGTGGGCGGAGCTTTCACATTGCCCAGAATGCGCGAAGCGATCAGGGGCGGCCGTGCCCAACAAGCGGAAGCGGGGCGGATGAACCTCTTCGGCATAGGGAATCTAGAGTTGTTCGCCATCCTTGTGGTGATGCTCATCGTGCTAGGACCGGCAAGGATGGTCGATCTGGCCCGCGAGGCCGGGCATTGGTGGCGAGAGTCCCAGCGGTTCCTGCGGACCATGGCTGACGCGGCGACTGTGAAGCTTGACGAGCAGCCGTCTCCGAGCACGCCACCTCGCGACCCGATTGCCGAGCCCGAGGACGCGGTGGCGCGAGGTTCCTCCGTCGCATCTGACGCAGAGGACGTTGCGCAAAAGCACGCGGACGAAAACGCGGAGGCAGCGGACGGTCCGTCCGCTGATCGCTAGATGGCAAGCGAGGCACTGACGCTCCGGGACCACTTGGACGAGTTGCGCAAGCGGCTTATGTTCACCGTCGTATTCCTGGTGCTAGCGGTGATTGTAGCGTTCGTCTTCCGCGATCTGCTCCTGGACTTCCTACTGGAACCTGGCTACGGCAACGGCGAGGACAGGCCGATTGCCACCGAGGTTCTCGAGACCGTGGGTGTCGTCTTCAAAGTCACGCTCATGGCGGCCTTCGTGGCGGCGCTGCCGGTCATCCTCTACCAGGTCATCATGTTCATCTCGCCAGGCCTGACCGGCCGCGAGAAAGCATACCTATACGTGCTGTTGCCCAGTGTGCTCATTGCCTTTGCCGGTGGGGCGGCATTTGCCTACTTCGTGCTGTTCCCACCTGCTTTTCGGTTCCTTTCCGAGTTCGGTATCGAGCACGTTGACCCGGAGATTCGGATTTCGAGTTACGTGAGCGTAATCGTTTCACTGATGTTCTGGATGGGCGTGGTTTTCCAGATCCCGCTGGTGCTATTCGCGCTGGCCCGCTTCGGGATCGTCACTCCGCGTTCGCTGTCGCGATTCCGTAGGTTTGCCATCGTGTTGGCCTTCGTCGCCGCAGCGATCATCACGCCCACCTTCGATCCGGTGAATCAGGTGTTGGTGGCCGTGCCGATCATCATCCTGTACGAGATGGGCATCATCTTGGCGCGTCTCGGCCAACGGTTGCGGCGCGGCGCGGCAGAGTCAGACACCCGTGAGCACCGGGTGGGCAGGATAGGGCGTCTCTGTAGGCCGTTCCGCTTCTTGAAGCTTTGGCGATCTCGCTTCTGGAATCGTGGAGGCTAGCGCTATCGGTGCGATAGCCCAACGCCTATCACGGGTAACACCTTTCTACTACGGCTGGGTCATCGTCGTCATTGCGGGATTGGCAAATGCGTCGCGAGTGTCGTCGGCAGTTGAGGTCTCCAGCGTCTTTGTGCCCGCGCTCACCGAGGAGTACGGCTGGAGCAAGACGGTGATTGCGAGCGGTACGACCATTGGTGGGATCGGTGTGATGCTGGCGGGGCCGTTCGTGGGACGCATCCTGGACCGCTATGGCTCCCGCGCCGTGGTGCCCATAGGCGCGACGTTGACGGGCCTCGGTTGCTTCGTGCTGGCAGGCGTCACGGTCGCGCCGATGTTCATCGTTGTTTACGCCTTCGTGCGCCTTTCGGGGCAGGCGTTCGTGCAATTCCCCAATCAGGTGACGGTGGCCAAGTGGTTCAGCCGGCGGCGAGGCCGGGCGTCGGCATTGCTGGTTGGTCTGGGGGCGACAGGGCTGATCACTGCGCCGGTGGCCGTCACGGCGATCATTGGGCGGTACGGGATGGGGGAAGCGTGGGTAGCGCTTGGAGTGCTCGCAATCGTGTTGGGAGTGGTGCCGACCTTGGTGCTGGGCGCGCGCCGTCCCGAAGACCTCGGCTTATTGCCAGATGGCGACGAGGCTCCACCAGAGGATGCGAACGGTCAGGCTCCTGGGGGCGTGGAGCCGGATGACTGGACGCTTTCGGAAGCGGTGCGCACCCCAACGCTGTGGTGGGTGGCAATCTCGGGCGGTCTGTACTCGTTATCCTCCACGGGAGTGGGATTTCATCAACTTGCGTACTACGTAGAGCAGGGAATCTCGAGGGGGACTGCGGCTGCGGTCGTGAGCACGTTCGCCATCGGATTAACAACCGGTGGTATCACGTGGGGGATGTTGGCGGACCGGGTTTCCGTTCGAGCGTTGATCACGCTGGGGTACGCACTTGCGACGGGGTTGATGTTGGCGTTGCTTGGCGCCGACACGCCGCCTGAGGCGTTCGCTATCTCGTTCGCGTCCGGCCTGTTGGTGGGTGGAGCGTTGTCGCTGCCAACGCTCTTGTGCGCCAACTACTTCGGTCGTGGGAATCTGGGGGCCATCTCCGGCATCCTGCAGATGACGCGTGGCGTGTCGCTGGGGTCGGGTCCCGTGGTCGCGGCGCTCATCTACGACTTCACGGGCGGGTACGCGCGGGCGTTCATGACCTTCGCGGTGCTATGCGCGGTTGCGTTCGTTATGATGCTGTTCGCGCGGCGGCCGGTTAGGCGGTTGAGTCCGGCAGAGGCCGTGGGCTAAGGCCTATGGCTTGAACCGCGCCTGCCACATGGGTTGTTGGTTACAGGCTTGTTCGAAACCCAACTGGTGGCAGAACTCGATGGTGTTGCCTTCGGCGATGAGGATCTGCTGGTGATAGTCGGCGTACTCGTCCTGAAGAAATTCGGCGATGGTGGCGCCGGTGCCCGCTCGCTGGTAGTCGGGGTGGGCCAGCAGGTGGGAGTAGTAGACGACCAGGTGAGCGTCAGACAGCGTGGAGCCCCGTCCAACGATGATCTCTCCACCCCTAGGCCGTGATGACCGAGTGGGAGTTGGCTAGAGCTTGGCGTAGGGCTGTCGAATCCGCGACTGAGAACCACTAGTTGGTTTTGTAGAGGTACTGAGGTTGTCCTCCGGGATGTCTTTCCCAGAGCTGAATTGAATCATCGCAGTCACCCTGGTGGGACAAGAGTTTAAAGAAAAAGCCGCTCTCCACGGGAAGGGCGGCTTGCCGTTCGCGTGAATTGCGAGAGGAGCGCCTAGGGCTTGGTGGTCGTCTCGGTCTTCTCTTCTTCCGTCTTGGCGGCTTCCTCGTACTTGCCCTCGACCGAGGACTTGAACTCGCGGATGCCCTTACCGAGCGAGCGTCCAATCTCAGGGACGCGCTTGGCGCCAAAGAGTAACAGGATGGCCATGAGAATCAGGCCCAGTTCCCAAGGATTCAGTCCAAACATCGCTTCCACCCTTCTCTGGTCACTAGCCATCTAACGCGTAAATTCTACCACGGTGCGCTTGCTAGCACGGGGGGCTTCGGGGGGGGTCAGCGTGGCCGAGCGGCGGGCCGCGGTGCGACGGGGAGCGCGCCAGCCTGGGCGAGGAGCTGGATGAGCGCCAACTCGTCGGTGGTGTCGCTGGTCTTCATGGCCATGTCTGCTTCGAGGAGTAGCCGGTACAGACCCCTGACGGCCTCTGCGGAGAACCGACGGGCTTGCTCGGATGTCTTGCGGACGACGAAGTCGGACGAGGTTCCGATGCGTTGGGCCCATTCGTTCTGCGGTACCTTGCGGGCCGCGAGGTCCTGAGCGATGGCGACCATGCGGGCTTGCCTGGCGATCATGGAGACTAGGTAGGGACCGGCAGCGCCGGAATTCAGGAGACGTTCAGTGACTTCGAGGGCGGTGTTGGGACGTTTGTCCATGATGGCGTCCACGAGCTCGAAAATGTTCGATTCCCGGTTCCCCGTGACGAGCGCTTGGACATCGGCCAGGGTGATGGGGCGGTCCCCGACGTAGATCGCGAGTTTCTCGATCTCGCCGTCCAACGCCCAGAGATTCGGGCCAACGATCTCGGCAAGCTCCGCCATGCCTTGCGGTTCGACCGTCGCTCCCTTCATGGCGGCGCGGTCGCGGATCCAGCCACCGAGAGAGTCACGGCGCATCAGGGGATATTCACGGGGCTTCACCAGATCAGAGCCGAGGGCCTTCATGGCTGCGAGGATGGGGTTGGCGGCGCTGACCTTGCCGTCGACGAAAATGACGTCTGTGGATGGCAGGAGGTCGGGCAGGAGCTTGGTGAGGCCCGCTGTGGGCCCTTCGTCGTCGGCTTTGGCTCGGCGACCGCGCCTGCCGCCGCGCTGCCCCTCAGCGGTGCCGAGGAGGCCTCGAACTATCACGAGGCGCCGGTCGGCGAGGAACGGCACGACCATGGCCGCAGCGCCGAAGCTGTCGATGGAGAACCGCACGCCGTCAATGACGCTCACGTTGGTGTCACGCATGTCCTCCGGCCCTACGGCCTCTATCAAAGGTTTTATGGCCTCTGCGGAGGAGAAGTCGTCTTCTCCGTAAAACAGGTAGATCAAATGGGTGCCTCGGCGTGCTCGGACTGTCGTTATACGAGGTGGTATAGCAGGGTTGTGGCGTTGGCGATAGCGGGCGCCCAGAGAGGCCAGAGATATACTGACGGCCACAGGGGGATCAAGCGTGGCGTTTTTCTTCTTACTACGGCGGATATTCTCGGTGGCCCACCTGATGCAGCACCCGGCGGTGCCTACTAGGCTGAAGGCACTGCCCGTTATCGCGTTCATCTATCTGATCTTTCCGCGTGATTTGATCCTCGATCTCCGACCGTTCGGTGTGCTGGATGACATGGTGGTGCTGAGCATCCTGTTGGGGATCTTTATCAATAAGGGCAGGCAGTATGTGGGGCTCTACGATAAAGGGAAAAGCGATGCGATCGACGCCGACTTCCAGGTGCTGATGCAAGAGGAGGACCACCCAACGGAGGAGCCGGGAGGCGATCCGCCTTCTGCTACCCCTCCTCCTTCTGCCGGGCCTCCTGCCGCTGCCGCCCCAGGCGACAATGGTGCAGCCGACGACGATACTCCTCATGAGGACCTACGCAATCATCAGTAATGTTGCGAGATGCCTCCTCGCGTATGGAGCTCCCCATTGAGGCCAACGTGATTCACCTGCCGCTGGGTCGATTACGTTGGGTCGAACAGCAATCGTGGTCATGGTGTTACCCCCATTTGGCGATACCCTTTGTTTGCCGGTTCCGGCGACGGACCATTCTTCATAGCGACAGAAATGAGATGATGTTGTGACATATGCAGGCGACAAGGTAGTTGTCCTACCGCTGTTGGAATCCACCGTAGAAATGCAAGAGTCCATCAACGAATGTATCGAAGAGCAATTTGCAGACCCTGATTCTTTTGAATTGATGGCCATCGTCGCGCCCTCGAACGCGGAATACGTGATTCTTTCCTTCTCGTTGGTGGACGAGGACGATTAGCGGGTACGTCGCTTGGTATCGGCGCTAGCGTCGCTGTTCTTTTTGCGTCCCAACTGGCCTTGTCACACCAACGGCCTTCTCGATGTGATGGACTCGCCTGCTGCGTCGCCGTGCAGACGCATACGTGGCGATAGTCCGTATAATCGCGGCCCGTATCCCGTCCCGCTGCCCGTATCCCGACTTGCAAGGAGCGACCGATGTCCACGAATCCCCTAAAGAAGCACTCTGCCGAGATGACCGATGGCCCGTCCCGCGCTCCCGCGCGCGCGATGCTGAAAGCTATCGGTTTCACTGACGAGGACCTGGCGAAGCCAATCATCGGCGTAGCGACCACGTGGATCGAGACGATGCCCTGCAACTACAACCAGCGCGAGTTGGCGAAGTACGTGAAGGAAGGCATCCGCGAGGCGGGTGGCACGCCCATGGAGTTCAACACCATCTCGGTGTCCGATGGCGTGACGATGGGGACCGAGGGCATGCGCGGTTCGCTGGTCAGCCGCGAGGTGATCGCGGACTCGATCGAGGTGGTCGCGCGCGGACATTCCTTCGATGGCCTGGTCGTGTTGGTCGGCTGCGACAAGACGCTACCCGCTGGCGCGATGGCGTTGGCTCGCCTCAACCTGCCGGGCCTGGCGTTCTATAACGGATCCATCGGGCCCGGACACCTGGACGGCAAGGACCTGACGGTCCTCGACGTGTTCGAGGCCGTCGGCGCGCACGGCGCTGGCAAGATCGACGATGCGCGGCTGAAGGCGATCGAGGACGCCGCTTGCCCGGGTGCGGGCGCGTGTGGTGGACAGTTCACCGCGAACACCATGGCGATGGCCCTAGAGTTCCTGGGCATCAGCCCTGCCGGGGCGAACGCCGTACCAGCGCTGGGCAAGTCGAAGGCCGAGGAGGCCCGCAAGGCCGGTCGCTTGGTCATGGAGCTGCTGGAACAGGACGTGAAGCCGCTCGACATCATGACTCGAGATGCGTTCGAGAACGCCATCGCAGGGGTCGCGGCCACCGCTGGCTCGACTAACGCCGTGCTCCACATGATCGCGATTGCTCGTGAGGCGGGCGTCGAGTTGACGATCGACGATTTCGACACCATCTCGTGGAACACACCCATCGTGGCGGACATGAAGCCGGGTGGCCAGTACCTCGCTGAGGACCTGTATAACGCCGGCGGCTACGGGCTGGTGTCGAAGCAGATCCTGGCAGGCGAGCGAGGCCACGCGGACGCGGTGAACGTGGACGGTGGCACCTTTGGGAGCATCGCCTCGGGCGTCGTGGCGACCGCGGATCAGAAGGTTGTGGTAGATATCGAGAAGCCGATCAAGGACAACGGTGGCATCGCGATCCTGCGCGGGAACCTTGCCCCCGACGGCTGCGTGGTGAAACTGGCAGGCCACGACCGCAACTATCACCGTGGTCCGGCGAAGGTCTTCGAGCGCGAGGAGGACTGTTTTGCTGCGGTGCAGTCAGGGCAGGTCAAGCCTGACGATGTGGTGGTGATCCGCTATGAGGGGCCCGTCGGTGGGCCGGGCATGCGCGAGATGCTGGGCGTCACAGCGGCCATCGTCGGCGCGGGCCTCAGCGATGATGTTGTGCTCATCACGGACGGTCGATTTTCCGGCGCCACACATGGGTTCATGGTCGGTCACATGGCGCCCGAGGCGGCGCTTGGCGGCAACATCGCGTTCGTCCAGGATGGCGATCCGATCATCCTGGACGTGGTCGCACGCAGGCTCGACCTCGACATTCCTGAGGATGAGTTGGCGAAGCGTAAAGAGGGCTGGATCCCGCCTGCTCCTCGCTATACGACGGGTGTTTTCGCGAAATACGCTAAGAGTGTGTCGTCGGCGAGCGAGGGGGCCGTCACGAGCCCCGGTCTCCCGGGTTCCGTCTGGTAACTGCAGCTCCGGTGGCAGTTGAGGCTCGTGAGTGGTGATTGCTTGGACCAGGAGTTAGGGTTCGTTTCATCCAGGACTGGCTGTATGTTGCTCAAGATTTCTGTCGCGACCGGCCTGGTGTGGGTGGTGAACAAGATCCGTGGGACGAAGACGGACGCTACGGAGTAGCGCCGTGCCTCGGTAATCGCGACACGCGGGGCTAGCGCGGTCGGGCCGTTGCTCGGTAGGGTCGTGCGGCTATGGAATCGTTACTCGTGGGTTTGGGCGGTCTTGGTTTGGGCCTGATCGGGGGCTTTCTGGTGGCGCGCGTTCGTGCGCGGCCGAGGGCGCCAGCGGACTTTGGATTCCACACAGAGTTGGTTCGCAACGATCTCGCGGTCGTACGCGAGAGCCTGGGGCGCTTGGGCGACCTGGTGCAACGCAACGGCGGCGAGGGTAAAGCGGGGTTCGCCGAGCTCTCGACCGTCCTGCGCAACGTCGACGCACGCACGAACATGATGGCGAGCGCGCTGGGCAACAGTCGAGTGCGCGGTCAGTGGGGCGAGCGTGCGGCGGAGGATATCCTCCGCTCTGCCGGCTTCATCGAGGGCGTGAGCTATTTCAAGCAGCAGTCGCTAGACGGCGGTCGCACCCGCCCCGATTTCACCTTTCCTCTACCCAAGGGTTACACGCTCAACATGGACGTGAAGTTTCCCATCGAAAATTACGCTCGGTTGGTGGAGGCCACCGTCGACGCTGATCGTGATCGCTTCGAAAAAGCCTTCCTCCGCGACGTGCGCAGTCGCGTCAAGGAAGTAGTGGATGGTTCGTACGCAGACCCCGCCAGCGGGACGGTGGATTACGCGCTGCTGTTCATCCCAAGTGAAAGCGTCTACGCGGAGATCAATCGCCTGGATGCCACCTTCGTCGACGCCGCGTTGTCGCAGCGCGTGATTCCGTGCTCTCCGCTGACGCTGTTCGGAGTGCTGGCGGTGGTGCGGAAGGCGGCGGAGAGCTTCGCTTTCAACCAGGCCTCCGACGAGGTTCTGGTGGCGATGGACCACTTCGAGAGCGAGTGGCGCCGATTTATTGACAACTTCGCTGTCCTCGGACGGCAGTTGGCGACGGCACGCGGTACGTACGATCAGCTCGTGGGCGTTCGTGCGACGAAGCTGGAAGCGCCCCTTGCGCAGATCGCAGCATTACGTCGTGAGCGTGGGCTCCTGGCCTGGGCATCTGACATAGATCCCAGCGCGAACGACCCCGACCAATCGTTGGCGGCGGCTGATGTCGAGCCCCGGTGGGGGATGGAAGTCCCGTTCGCTGGACAAGATGTACCGGCTGGTCCTGACCCCCAGGAAGAAGCCGAAAGTCACTGGCGAGATGACACCGGGCCCGCTTCGCGCCGAATGCTAGACGCTCGTCGGGCGGCGAGCGGCCGCGATCGCAGCGGTGACGACCCCCCAGATGGCCCACGCAAACAGGAACGGTAACACGTACGTGCCTCGGATGTTGTGCATCACGCCCAAGACTAATGGTCCCCCTGCGCGCAAGAAGGACGCGGGCATGAGCCATGCGCCTCGGATTGCGCCGATGTGCATGCGCCCGAAGTACTCGGCGCTCAGCAGCGTGTGCAGGTAGTTGTATGAGCCCAGGAATATGCCGTGCCAGACGGCCCAGGCGAAGAGCATGGGCATATTCTGGATTATCAACGCAAATCCCACTCCGATCCCGGCCATGAGCGTGTGCGCGACGAGCAGCGCACGGATCGAGTAGCGCGTCGATAGCCATCCCCAGAGCACACGACTGGCCACGTTGGCCGCCCCGTAGACGCTAACGGCGGCCGCGGCGATTCCCGCACTGAATCCGATCTCCACGAAGTAAGGGATCCAGTGTGCTTGGAACGCGTTTATCCCGAACGCTGAAAGGGCGAACGCGCCTCCAATCAGCCAGAAGGCGGAGGTGTGCATGGCCTCCGGACGGGTGATGCTGACCGTAGGGGATGCAGACCTGGCGCGGTCGGACTCATCGGCAGATGGCTCAGTTCCGTCGGGTATGACGCCCTCGCGCTCGGGCCGCGCACGTACGAGAAGCCCAACGGGCACGAGAACGATGATGGTGAGAATGCCGTACCAGAGCCACGCCTCGCGCCAACCGACATTCAGGATGAGGAACGTCACTAGCAGCGGGAAAATCATAGAGGCCGACGCCGCGCCGAAGCTCGTCCATACCAGCGCTTTGGCGCGCTTCCGGACGAACCATTTCAGGACGACGGCGTCCCACATAGTGGTGTTGATGAGGGCGAAGGCGAGGGCGCCAACGAACCCGTAGGTGAAGAAGAACCAGACGGGGCTGTGCACCCAATAGACGGTCATGAGCGAAAGGCCGAGGAGCAGGCCGCCCAACGGCATGACGATGCGCGGGGCGGTCGGACCGTCGACGAGAGGACCGATCACGGGTCCCAGCAGACCACCGACGAGTTGACGGATGGCGAGAGCACCGAAAAGTACGGAATTACTCCAGCCCAGGTCTTCCTCCATGGGAACGAGGAAGGCCCCGAGAGCGAATTGAGCGCTTCCGAGCACGAACGAACCGTTGAGGGCAGCGCCGAGCACCACGACCCATCCGTAGAAGAAAGGGACGCGCGCGGCGAGCGTGGCGTGTTGTGGGGTCACGGTTGGGGTTCCTGTTCAGAGGCGCTTGCGCGGCTTGGGTTACGCGATAGGAACGTGAGCGATGCCATCAGCGCCCACCCTCCTAGAACCAGGACGAATGCTGCGTCGTAGGAACCTCGCGCGTCGCGCAGTGCGCTGAGCAACAGGGGGCCGCCTGCTCTCGAGAGGCTGGTCGTAGGGAGCATCGCTCCACGAACGGCGCCGATATGGGAGCGGCCAAAGAACTCGGCGGAGATGATGGTGTGCAGGGAGAAAAACACTCCCAGCATGAGGCCCTGGTACACAGCCCAGATGAAAAGGGTTATCGGACCATTGACGACGAACACGAGGAACGCGACCCCACCGCCTGCCGCGAAGGCGTGGGCAACCATGAGGCGCCGGATGGGAAAGCGCGGCACCAGGATGCCCCAGAGGACGCGGCTGGTGATGTTGAGTAGTCCGTATACGGAGACGGCAGTGGCGGCGAGCGTTGCGCTGATGCCGATGTCTCTGAAATGCGGGATCCACTGGGATTGGAATCCGGTGATGACGATTCCGCTGAGCGTGAAGATCAAGAGCAGTATCCAGAAACCCTGGGTGCGCATGGCTTCTTGCCTGGTGAAACTTTCCTCCGCCCTGATTAATGGTCGTGCGCTGGCTTGCTCGCTGGCGCCTGCAGAAGCTGATGCTGGTGGCAGGCCGCCGTCGAGGATTTGGCCAACCTGTTCGGGGCGCGTGCGGACGGCCAGAGCGATGGGCATCAGAATGGCGATCGTGACAACGCCGTACCAGAGCCAGGCGTCGCGCCAGCCGAACCAGGCTATGAAGACGGTGACGAGGAGAGGGAAGAAGAGCGGGCCAGAGCCTTCCCCAATGCCGCCGATGACGAGGGCCCGCGTGCGTTTGCGTGAGAACCACTTGAGGATGATGGCCTCCCACATCGTGAGGTGAAGGATGGCCGAGGCTATAGCACCAACGAAGCCGTAGAGCGCAAAGAAGAGGACAGGGCTCTCGACCCAACGTATCGCGGAGAGGGACCCTCCGAGGAGCAGGACGCCGATGGGCATCAGGTAACGAGGTGCGCGGACCCCGTCGGAGAGAGGCCCGAGGATTGGCCCGAGCATGCCCGACAACAGGAAGCGAACGGACAGGGCACCGAAGAAGACTGTCCGGCTCCAGCCGAGCTCTTCCTCCATAGGAACGAGGAAGGTGCTCAGTGCGAACTGGGCGCTGCCGAGAACGAACGAGGCGTTGATCCCGCCTCCGAGCGCGATGATCCAACCGTAATAGAAGGGAAGTCTTACCGGCACCCAGACTCCGTTTGCGATGGCGTCAGGGCGCCTGTTGCTCCGGGGAGTATACGTGGCTAGCCGATGAGGACGACGTCGCGTTGAACGGGAGTGGTGATCTCGAGGCCGCGTGGGCCGACGTGGAGATCGATTTCGGAACGAACGCCGAACTGGGGGAGGTAGACGCCAGGCTCGATGGTGAAGCCCAGGCCAGGCAAGAACGTGCGCGTGTCGTGCGTCTCAATGCTGTCGAGGTTGACTCCGCCCGCGTGGACCTGCTTGCCGAGGCTGTGGCCCAGCCGATGGACGAAGTAGTCGCCGTAGCCTGCGTCCGTGATGTAGCGGCGGGCGACATGATCGGCTTCCCAGCCCTGCGCGCCTCTAGCGTTTTGGCCAGGGGCTAAGCGTTCTCGTAGGAAATCGGTGGCGGCGTCACGGGCACCCGTGACCACATCGAACACGCGCTGGCGTTCGTCGGGGACTGTCGCGCCGATGTGCGCTGTCCACGTGATGTCGGCGTAGATGGCGTCGGGCCCTTGCTCCTTGGCCCAGAGGTCGATGAGCACCCAGTCGCCGGGGGCGAACCGGACGCCGGCCTCGGGCCTGGGCGCGAAGTGGGGGTCGGAGGCGTGGCCGTTGGCGGCCACGACGGGCCCGTGATCCGTCTCCAGCCCAGCATCGGCGAAGCGGGCCATGATGGACTCGTGGATGTCGTGCTCAGTGACACCCGTGGTAAGGCGGTTGCCGATTTCGGCAAAGGCGTCGAGGACGATGGCACTGATCTGATTGACAGCGCGTCGGTGGGAGGCGAGCCCTGCGTCGGACCAGCGTTGGGTGGAGTACTGCAACAACTCAGCTGACGACACGACCTCGACGCCCAACGATCGCACCAGTTCGACAGTGCCTGCGTCCACTCGCGACGCGCGTGGGAGCTGGCGCAGGGGTGAGTATTCCATCGCGACAGTGCGCAGCGGCGCTACTAGTGTGCCAAGTTTGGCATGGACGTCCTGGAGGCCGACGTATGGCTGGACGGATAGGCCGGCGGTGTGGACTTGGCCGGCGTCGACTGCGCTGACTAGCATCACAGGCTCGTCGCCGGGGTGGATGAGTAGGAAGACGGGCCGCGTGAGGAATCCGGACGTCCGCACCAGGTCGGCGAGCGCAGGGTTCATGCCTTGATAATCGTAAACCAGCCAGGCGTCGATGGCCGACGACAGGAGAAACGCTTCCGCCTGCTGGATGGGGGTGGATTGTTCTGCCAACATCGCTCCTAGAGGTACCCGCGCTCTGTCCAGTAGGCTCATGTAGCTCCGGGGTCCCGGCTGCACCATGGTGTTGCTCCTAGGCTGCGCGGCACCTAACGTGCGTGAGATTGGCTGGATGCTACCACGGTGGCGATGCTCCTCGTCATCCCGGCGTAAGCAGGAATCCAAGGTGGCTACGTTCCGGGGACGCATGCAGTGTGCAGGCAGCGATAAGTGTCGTGTGTGGGTGGGCATACTGACGTTCGAGGACCGGGGACAACTGTGAGGGTCTAGGCGGATAGTCCCTTTATTTGACCACCGTCGACGGCGATGTTCTGAGCGGTGATGAACCCCGCTCGTGCCGACGCAAGGAACGCGATGACGTCGCCGAGCTCGGCTGGGTCGCCGAAGCGGCCAGCGGGGACGCTGGTGAGCCGGAATGCTTCTTGCGCCTCAACAGTGCGGTTGTTCGCTTTGGCCTGGAAGCCGATCACCGACTGGAGTCGGTCGGTGGCGACGGAGCCGGGGAGCACGTTGTTCACGGTGATGCCGTCGGCTGCCACATCCTGCGCCAACAGCTTGGAGTAGGAGGAGAGGGCCGACCGCGCGACCGTGGACAGGCCCAGGCGGTCTTCGGGTTCTTTGATGGTCTTGGAGAGCACGGCGATGATCCTGCCGTGCCGGCGTTCAATCATGCCGGGAAGTACGAGCCGATTCATGCGCATGGCGCTGGAGAAGTTGAGGTCGAACGCCAACTGCCATTGTTCGTCCGTGAATTCCATGATTTGGCCGGGAGGTGGGCCGCCGAGGTTATTGACCACGATGTCCACGCGCCCCCAGCGAGCCATGGTCTCGTCGTACACGCGCTGGATGTCGTCCGGGTTGGCCAGATCACCGACGACTGGGAGGATGGCGTTGGTGGTGGTCTGCGTTCGGAGCTTCGTGGCGGCGGCTTCGAGCTCGTCGCCGTGGCGTGCCACGATAGTGACGTTGCCGCCTTCGTGTGCGATCGATTGGGCTGCGGCGAATCCAATGCCCTTACTTGATCCGCCGACAATGGCTATCTTTCCTGAGATCTCTAGGTCCACGTCAGGTTCCTTCTTGCCTGTGTTGCCTTGGCCGGGCTGCAGGGTCGCGGGGCATGGTACAGCACCCGGCTTGATCGCCTTCTAGATAACAGGCCCGTCCTAAGACGGGCCTGTTATCTAGAAGGCGATCAAGCCGAATCCACTGCGGACGAGTCGGCCTAATTCAGGCCGTAGAACGCGAGCGAATTCGCGTGCAAGATCCCTGCCTTGTCGGCATCGCTCAGCTCGGGATTGTCCCGCAGCTCTTGGATCTCTTCCTTGCACGTCTCGTTGTTCACCTCGTGGGGGAAGTCGGACGAGAAGATGTAGGGCTTGTTGCCGGTCAACCGCACAGCTGACGGCAGGGTCAGCTCATCGCCCTCGACGCCGACGTAGATGCGCCCCTCGTCGATGTGCCGATTGACGTAGTCCACGACGCGCTCGCCCTTCTTCATCTGGAGGAAGCGGCCGTTCGGATCGTACTGCACATGGCTGTCCCACGAACCCGAGAAGCGTTCCATGCAGGCGAGCAGCCACGCGCAACCGGCCTCCAAGAACCCGATCTTCACTCCCGGGTACTTGTCGAACACTCCGTTGAAGATGATGCCCGCAAAGTTGACCATCTGACCCCACGGGTGGCCCAGCGCGTTCACCGGTGCATAGGGGCTCATGTCGTCCATCAGCATGTTGTCGTGCGCTCCACCGTGGATGCCGATAGCCATGCTGAGGTCCTGGGCCGCTTCGTAGATGGGCCAGTAGCGCTCGTTCCCAAGATGCGACTGCATCCCCTGGGCTCCCGTCGACGGAAGCATCGCGCCGCAAAACCCGTAGTCCTGGGAGATGCGTGTCAACTCTTCCACAGCTGCCGGCGTGTCTTGCAGCGGGATCAATCCCATGACCTGGAAGCGTCCGCCCTGGCCCTTGATGTACGTGTCATACATGAAGTCGTTGTAGGCCCGTGCCAACACAATGGCCCAGTCCTTGCTGACAATCTTGCCGAACCCGAGGCCTCGGGTCGTATACAGGACGGTTGAGTCCATCGCCAGATCCTGCATGAAGTCCTTCCAACCGTCCACGCCAACCGGGGCAAACGCCCCTTCGGGCACGGAGTGCTTGTTGGACGAATGGAGGTGGTCGATGGGCGGGAATGGATCGCGGATAGCGCTCCCGTTCCCGCTGCGGTAGGGCTCAGGCAATCGGTCCACAATCGCCTGAACGTTCTCCATCACGTGACCGTCACCATCGATAAGCCGTTCCAAGTCTTGCGTTGTCATTGGTTCCTCCTCGCACTGTGCACCAGCGTTGCGACTCGAGACTATAGTATAGGGCCCAGGCGTGATGAAGCGTCGTCCAGCGATGTTACCGGCTGGAGCGCTGGACGTGCCTCGAGTAGTGGCTGCGTAGACGATGGGTACGGGGGCCGCTAAGCTCCCGGCATGACTACACAAGCCGATTCTTCTGCACGACTTGCAGCGTTGGCTGAGCGGGTGCTCGACGAACGTTGGAAGGCGTCGCCGCCTGAGGCGGCTGGTTCCGGAATCCACGATTACGACGGCCTGCTGCCGCCGGTGACGTCTGCGTCCATCGAGGCTCGCGTCGCCGGATTGCGTGCGGCGCTGGCCGACGGCGTGGCGATCGTCCCCGGCGGGCTGGCCTCGATGGAGTCCTTCGACCTTGACTTGCTGCTTCTGGGCCTGCGTAGCGAGATTTGGGAGCTGACGGAGAATCGCTCTTTCACGCACGATCCGATGGCCCTGATGTGGCCACTGGAGGCGACAGCATACATGGATCGGAGCTATGCGCCCGTTGAGCAAAGGATGGCCTCGATGGTCAACCTCCTGCGGGCCGTGCCTGCGTATTTGGATTCGGTGCGCGACCTGCTGGAGCCGCCGTTCGCCAAGCCGGTGCTGGGCCAAACAATCGAGGCGTACTTAGGCGTGGCGGGTTTTTACCGCGGCGACGTGACCGAGTTCGCGAAAGCGAACCTGGACGCTGATGGTTCCGGCGAGGCGACGCAAGCGGCTGAGAGCGCAGCGGCCGCCATCGACGCGATGGTCGGTTACCTGCGCGCTCACGAAACGACGGCCAACGACGACTTCGCCATCGGCACTGAGCGCTACGCGACGATGCTCAGCCTGGGGGAAATGGTGGACTTCCCGCTGTCCCAGATCGAGGCTGCGGGCGAGCGCGAGCTACGTCGGCACCAGGCGTTGGTTAGAGAGGCGGCGGAGCATATCGCCCCAGGCAAGCCTTTGGCCGAGGCGATCGCGGTGGTGACCAAGGACCATCCGGCCGCCGACCGGCTTATTGACGAGACGCGCGAGATGCTAGAAGAGATCCGCAGTTTCACGATTGACCACAATATCGTGTCGGTGATTTCAGATGTCCGCGTGCAGGTACGCGAGACGCCCGCCTTTATGCGGTGGGCGTTCGCTGCGATGGACGGCCCTGGGCCGTTCGAGCAAGTGGCAACGGAGTCGTTCTACTACGTAACCCCCGTGGAGACGCACTGGACCGCTGAGCAGGCGGAGGAATGGCTTTCGAACTTCAACTACGCCACCCTCAAGATCATCTCCGTCCATGAAGCGTACCCCGGACATTACGTGCACTTTTTGCGCCATGCGCATGCACCGTCGGCGGTGTCGAAGGTCTTCGGTGCATATTCATTCTGGGAGGGCTGGGCGCACTACTGCGAGGAAATGTTCCTAGAGGCAGGTTACGGAGACGGAGACCCGAAGCTGCAGCTTGCGATGGCGCAGGAGGCGCTCGTGCGGGCGTGTCGCTTGCTGTGCTCGCTACGCATGCACACGCAAGGGCAGACGCTGGCTGAGTCCGAGCGTTTCTTCCAGAGGGAGGCGTTCATGGAAGAGCTGCCCGCCACGAAGGAGGCGCTTCGTGGGACGTTTGATCCCGGCTACCTGAACTACACGCTCGGCAAGTTGCTGATCACCAAGCTGCGCGCAGATTGGCAGGCCGAGCAGGGGACCACTTACTCGCTTAAGGCGTTCCACGATGAGCTGCTGAGCCACGGTGGGCCGCCGGTGCCGTTGTTGCGCAAGCACATGCTCCGCAACGACGACGGAGTCCTCCTCTAGCCACCACTGCACGCTCTGGACCCGCGTTCGCCCTCGCCCAACGCCAACGCGAAGCAACAGAGCGTGCCATCCCCCCTAGAACGCCAGACAACGCTTATGGGTACGGGGCGTGCCCTGGCGCAAGCGGCGTGGGCCTCGCGCCCTGCTACCCTTGGTATCTATGGAAGCAGCAATCCTTTTCGGAGTGGTCCTGGCGGTCATGGGAGTCGCGTTCGCCGTGCCCATGGGTTCCCTGCGTGGCGGCATGGTTGCGGATCGCGATGCGAGCGTGCTAGGGGCGTCGATTCTCGTCTTGGGTCTGGGGGCGCTGAATTACGCCTTCGTTGTGTGGTTCGTAGCGACTGGTGAGGTAGAGGGAATGCTGCTGGCCTACGGCTTGGCGCCGCTAGCGGCTGGGCTCCTAGGCCTGGTGGTGGTACGGCAACGAATGGTTGGCGTGAGCAGGGTCGGATCCCTGCTGGCAGCTGGATTCCTCACGCCCGTCGGCCTTCCCGGTTACTTCGCCTTCAACGTGGCTCTTCTCGTCGTCGCAATCGCCGTGATCGCTTTCGTCGGTGGCCTGCTGCCCAACCCACGGTCCCTGTTCAACAAGCTAGATCCGCGTCTTTAGGCTTATAGACGAGCGAGTAGACACGCTGGTGCTGGTGCGACCGTCAACGAGCTCATGTGGCGAGTACCCAAGCGGTGCGTTCGTGGCTGCCGGAGTGATCCCCGGCAGCCACGAACGTTGCCCTTACGACGCTTCAGTCACGATTACCGTTCCCGTCACAGACGGATGGATGGTGCAGATGTAGGGGAATACTCCCGCCCCCAGGAAAGTGAAGTCGAACGACTGCCCCTGAGATAGGTCGTCGCTATCCCACACGCTGGACAATGCGCTCGATGTTCCTCAGGTTGCGGTGTGCGCTATTGCGCGCGCCGTCGCCGCAGAGCGGTAGCCTCTCGTTCACCCGGGACACAGCCGGGCCAGTTAGAATGCGGGCGTTTGATCTGCTGTACGTGAGGTGCCCACTATGTCCGGTCCGCTTGCCGGTTTAACTGTCCTTGATCTGACCCGGATTCTGTCGGGTCCTTTCTGCACCATGCTTCTGGCCGATTTCGGCGCCGATGTGATCAAGGTTGAGCAGCCAGGGATGGGCGATCCAGCCCGTGGCAATGGGCCTTTCCTGACGACGGATGCGGATGGAAACCAGGTGTCTGCGACGGCACAGGGACCCGGGGCGTTTAGTTCTTATTTCATGAGCATCAACCGCAATAAGCGATCGATCGCCATAGACCTCACAAAGCCGAAGGGTGCAGCGCTGCTGTTGGACTTAGTGGAGCAGGCGGACGTGCTGGTGGAGAACTTCCGGCCGGGGACCATGGAGAAATTCGGTCTGGGATACGCCGCGCTGAAAGCCCGTAATCCGCGATTGGTTATGGCATCGATCTCCGGGTTCGGTCAGTCAGGTCCTTATGCGGCGCGGCCCGCGTTGGATGTGATTGTGCAGGGCATGGGTGGGATGCTGAGCATTACCGGTGAGCCTGGTCGTGGCCCAGTCCGGCCCGGTGCGAGCATCGGTGACATCACAGCGGCCCTGTTCACTACGGTGGCGATTCAGGGCGCTCTGTTGGAGCGTGAGAAGTCTGAGGAGGGGCAGTACATAGATATCTCGATGCTTGATTGCCAGGTCGCGATTATGGAGAACGCCTTCACCCGCTACTTCACGCTCGGTGAGATCCCTGAGCGGATCGGTACGCGGCACCCGAGCTCCACGCCGTTCCAGGCATTTCAGGCTTCGGACGGACATCTCGTCGTGGCTATCATGGGCGGTTCCACCGAGCAATGGCCGTTGTTCTGCGCAGGCATCGAGCACCCGGAGCTGATCGACGACGAGCGCTACCAATCGGGGTGGGGGCGTACGCAGCACTATGATGAGTTGATCCCGATCATCGAGGAAGCGATGCTCCAGAAGACCACGAACGAGTGGGTTGAGTTGCTGAGTGGCATGGGGATTCCCGTTGGGCCGGTGCAGAACATCGCCGAGGTGGCGCGCGACCCGCAGGTGAATGAGCGCGGCATGTTCGTGGACATCGACCACCCAGCGCTGGGTTCGGTACGGTTCGCGGGCAACCCGATAAAGCTTTCGCGCACACCTACTGTGAGTGCGAGTAGCCCGCCAGACCTGGGCGAGCATTCGGCCGAGGTCCTGGCACAGCAATTAGGCATGACTGACGCCCAGGTCGACGAGCTCATCGCCAACGGGATTGTGTCTTAATGTTGGGCGTCGCCCTTGCGATCATCTCCTCGATCAGCTTTAGCTTGAATTCGGTGATGGCGCGCCGTGGCCTGGCTCGCGCGACAGCTTCCGCAGGCGCTTTCGTGACAGTGCTACTGGGCGTTCCGCTGTTCTTGGGCGCATCGCTGGTCAGTGGTCAACTGTTCAATGCGGGCGATATCCCGCTACGCGGTTACCTGCTGCTGTCGGCCGCCGGGCTGCTGCATTTCGGCGTAGGTCGCTACTTCAACTACCGGGCCGCCGCAGCCATCGGCGCTACCCGAGCGGGGTCAGTGCAGGCGCTGACAGTGCCCTATGCGATCTTGATCGCATTCGTATTCTTGGGCGAGACTATATCGGCCATCATGGGGTTCGGCATCCTGCTGATCATCGTGGGGCCCACGATCATGGTCCAGCGGGTTTCGAAGTCTCCCGGCAGGACTCCGCCCCCGCCAAGTGGAGGCCCCGCTACTGAGCAGGCTCCGGCCTTCCAGCTTCGGCAGGTGGAAGGCTATCTGTCAGCATTCGCCACGATTGGCGCGTACGGGACGAGCCCCATCCTGATCAGGGCGGCCGTGGGGAACGTCGATGGCGTTGCCATCTTCGGCGGACTGATCGCCTACTCGGCTGCTGCTGCTGTCCTTGTCGCCACGTTGGTTCACCCGGCGCGGCGTGGGCTGATCTCGGCTATGCACCCGTCGACGGTACGTTTATTCTTGAGCGCCGGAACGTTCGTGTTCCTGGCGCAGATGTTCAGGTTCATGGCTTTGGCGGTTGCTCCCGTCGCGGTGGTCACTCCATTGATGCGCACGGGGGCCGTATTCACTCTCATCTTTTCCTGGACGCTGAATCGACACCTAGAGGTTATCAACCGGCGAGTGGTGGCAGGCATTCTGCTGTCGGTGACCGGCGCGGTGATCCTCGCGGTATTCGGCTCCTAGGCTTCGTGGCGGACCAAGGCGTACACGAGTTCGTCGATGATCCGATCGTCTTTGGTGATGCTCGCGACGAGCGTGCCTTCGTAGGTGTAGCCGGCCTTCTCCAGTACTCGGATCGAAGAGGCATTGCCATCGAAGACGTAGGCGTGGAGCCGGAGCAGGTCGAATTGGGCGAACGCATATTCGCTGAACGCTTGTAAGACTCGCGTGGCGATGCCTCGGCCCCAGTGGTCCTCCGCGATCCAGAAGCCGACCTCCGCAGATCGTCGACGTGCGCCTCGCTGGAGAGTGAGACCGATGCTCCCCATGACCTGATCGCCGTCCGCAATGGCAAAATTGACGGGGTCGGCTTCCAAAGCGCACAGGTCGATCCAGGCCTTGGCGTGCTCCTTGGTGTACGTGCGAGGTTGGCGTGCGGCCAGGGTGCGGGTGATGTTCGGGTTGTTGATGTTGCTGGCAAGCGTCGCTTCGTCGCCTGGCTTCCATGAGCGGATGAGGTAGGGGCCTGCGGGGATCTTCATGCTTGGCCTTTGGCGATCCGGAGTGCCGTTTCGTAGTCTTCTCGCGTGTTTAGGTTCGTCAGAGTGAGAGGGTCGTCGACATTCACGAACAGACGGTTGTCGGCGAAGTGACGGATGACTTGCCGCAAGCCCTGCTCCTCTTCCGTGACCCGTAAGACTTCCGCGATGAGACCACTGGCGAACAGCGGCGGATGGCCACTGTGGTGCTGATAGGAGGGCATTGCGATGGACGGCTGCTCGCGCTCCCAGGCCTCGCGGAGCGTGCGCAGCATCTCGACCGAACGGGGCTGATCTACGCTGGCAACGACGAACGCATCGCTGTCTGACGCGGCGACCTGGAGGACGCCGCCGACGATGGAGGAGGAGCGACCGTTCTGGTAGTGCTCGTTGACGACGATCGTGACTTCGGCGTCGGCGGGGATGGCGCGGCTGATCTCCTCGGGAGCATGGCCGAGCACCACGACGATGGGCGAGTAACCAGCCTGCTGTAATGCGCGGATGTGGTAGGCAATCAGGGGTTCGCCGGTGGTCCAGGGCATCAGGGCCTTGCTCTCACCCATGCGAGAGGACTCGCCGCCTGCCAGGAGGACTGCGGCGACGCGGAACTGATGAGGTGCGTCGCTGGCCATGTTCAGACGGGGAGCACCGGCGCGTTGAGCTTGCCCGGGAGTGTGACGTCGAAGGCAGCGACGAGCATGGCATTCTGGGCGTAGTGACCCATGAGAGCCGTCAGCTCAACGAGAGCTTTGGTGCCGAAGACATCGTGGGCTGCTTTATAGGTTCCGTCGCCGACCTTGTGGGCCCGGATGAGCTCCAGGCCGAAGTTGGTAAGCGCAGCTTGCGCAACAGGTTCAGCGGGCAGCGCCTGGTCGTCCCGCAGGGCATCGATGAGCGCCTGGCTGACGCCAGCTTCGGCAGCGACAACGACGTGGGCGTTCCAGACGTAGGCGCAGTCGAGGGCGCGCGCGGCGATGAGGATGGCGAGCTCAGTGTACTGGGGGTCTACGTCCATGTTCCAGCGGACGTAGCTGCTAACCGGGAGCCTCAAGCGGGCGAGCTCAGGGCTGTGGATAGTGATTGAGCCAGGTCCGATCGGCTTGCCATTGGCGTGGACGGCGTCGAAGGCGGACTGGAGATCTTCTGGGAAATCCTCGCGTTGGGCTTCGGGTAGTCGTGTCATCGTCGTGCGCCTCCGTTTGCCTCGATGGTGGTACCGGTGATGTAGCCGGCGTAGTCGGACGCTAGCCAGACGACCGTGCCCGCGTGCTCCTCCTGCTTGCCGAGCCGGCCCAGAGCTGAAGAGCTGCCGGGGCCGTAGGCGGCAGTAGAGTTCTCGTTCCACCGTGGCCGATGGGGAGTTTCGATCCCACCAACGGCGATGGCGTTGACACGCACCTCGGGGCCCCATGCCGCTGCCATGCTCATGGTCATGTTGATGACGCCCGCCTTGGCGGCACCGTAGGCGGGGGAGTCGATGCTGGGTGATTGTCCAGCGACGGATGCGATGTTGATGATCACGCCTTTGCCCTGGCGCTTCATGATGGGGACCACGGCGGTGCTGCACTGGAACATGGTGACAACGTTGACGCGGTAGGCCTCGATGAGGTCGTGGGCGGTAAGTTCCATGATGGGGCCTGCCTTGAAGGTCTCACCCCAGCTGCCTCCGACCACGTTGACCAGAACGTCGACGCGGCCGAATTCGGCTAGCACCTCTTGCACCATGCTTTCGACCTGGGCGTTGTCGCGGACATCGGCCGTGATGCCGATTGCCTGGCGGCCGAGGGCTTTAATGTCGCCGACGACTTCCTGGACAGGGGCATGGGGACGGCTGCGGCCGAACGTGACGTCCTCGGGTTCGCGTGCGACGGCTACGATGTTGGCGCCCGCTTTGGCGAGCTCCATCGCGCTGGTTTTACCGAGGCCTTGTGATGCGCCTGTGACGATGGCTACGCGGTCTGTCAGGTCAAAGTTCATTTGTCTCCCCTCCCCCGGGCTCATTGATGGGCGACCGTTGTCGGTGGCGGGGGAAGGATAGCCGATTGCGGGTGCGAGCATTCGGGCGTGGTGTCCGAACGAGGCGAGTCAGCCCAAGGGGCTAGGCCTTGGCTTGCTTGGCTTTGCCAAGCTTGGTGAGGAGACGGTTGACCTGGGCCTCTTCGATCTTCATGGATCCACCGGGGCGGTTGTGGCGGAAGGCGATGATCTCGGCCATGATGCTGACGGCGATCTCCTCAGGGGTGCGGCCACCTAGGTCGAGGCCGATGGGCGAGTGGACCTGCTTGAGGCGCTCGGGGCTGATGCCGCGCTTGAGGAGCGCTTCGTAGATCATCACGGTCTTGCGCTTGCTACCAAGAAGGCCAACGTAGGTGGCGGGCGTGCGGACGGCGGCCTCGGTAGCAAGGTCGTCGTAGTGGTGGCCCCTAGAGCCAATGACGATGGCGGTGTTCTTGGTGATATGGAAGGCGTCAAGGCCCTTGTCGTAGGGCGCGACGCCGGTTTCCTCCGCCATGGGGAAGCGCTCGCGGTTGGCGAATTCGGGGCGGTCGTCGGTGACGAAGACGCGGAAGCCAAGCATTTGCGCGACCTTGGCGACCTGGAGGTTCACGTGGCCTCCTCCGACTAGGACAAGCGTTGCCGGCGAGGTGAAGCCTGCGACGAAGATCTCGTCGCCCTCTGCGGTGCGGACGTGCTCGGCCTTGCCCATGGGCATGACGGCGTTGGCTGTCGCGATGGCAACAGCGTCGGCTTCGGCGGTGCCCAGCGAGCCGACGGTGGTGCCGTCTTCGTGGACGACGATGCGCGCGCCAGTCTTGAGAGTGGTCGGGTTGACGACCGTGGCCATTGCGAGGGAGTCGCCGCCTTCGAAGGCTTGCTCAATCTCATCCGAGAGCGGGCTGACGTCGGTCGAGTGCTCGAAGGGCTCGATGTAAAAGAACATCGAGCCGCCGCAGACGAGGCCATCGCGCGCAGCGATGTCTTCGTTGAGGTAGTAGTTCTTGAAGATGGGGCCGGTGTGTTCCCGTAGCGCTTCTTTAGCGGCGAACCAAATGTCGCCTTCGACGCAGCCACCGCCGAGGGTTCCCACGGTGGAGCCGTCGGAGCGCACGAGTAGGGCCGCGCCGGGTTTCTGGGGTGTGGAGCCCTTGGTGTTGACGACGGTGGCGAGGACGAACTCGCGGTTCTGGCGGGCTAGGTTGGCTGCTTCGTTGTATACGGCTTTCATGACCATATTCTACTCCCCCCTCGTCGAGGAGGGTGACGAAGTCGGGATTGTGCTTCCCCACGAGCGCTGCCCGCCGCTGCTGCGCTCAGGAAACAGGGGGATCCGTTTTGATTCTCCGTTGATTACTTTTGATCAGTCGCTGGCTGTGGGTGGGTTGGATAGAGGCGGCTTGCTCGCCTCGTTTTGCTTCTGGGACGTGGACTGTTGACTTACAGGCAGCCTCGAGCCTTTCCTGGCGGTGGCCTCAAATGGGTCAAAAGTGGCCTCATTAGCTCCTGAAATGGGGACGGTGAGGGGGCCCTTCGTGTGACTCAGGGCCGGCTCTTGGACTCCGCTTGCGCTGCGCTACGCTCAGGGAATTAGGGAATAGGGGTTGTCCGGGAACAGCGTAACGCCGGGTGCGACGATTGCATTATGGACATTTGTTATAAGCAAGGCTGTCGGGGGAGGATGGCTTCGCGGAGCGTCGCGCCTCGGTTGTGGGGCGTTGAACGGGGAGGGATCGCTGGTAGAATCTGGGAGTGATGCGCGTTTTGTGGACGACTAGGATCACGTTCTTGACGACAGGGGCCACTACGAGGGCCACGACTGAATAAGGCGCGCGTTTCGCTGAGATAGACCTGAGGGGCGCCTGGTGCGCCCCTTTTTCTGTTCGTAAACTAACGGCGACGGGCGAGTGCCTGAGTCGCTGAACCAAGGGAAGAAGATATGCCAGTAAAAGAACAATCGCAGGCTGAGCGGGATCTGGACGATTTACGGTTCCGGATCAGGCATTCGGCGGCGCATGTGATGGCGGAGGCAGTCCTCAGCATGTTCCCGGGTGCGCAGTTCGCGGTGGGGCCTGCGATCGAGGACGGCTTCTACTACGACTTCCACGTGGAGCGTCCGTTCACGCCGGAGGACCTTGAGCAGATCGAGGCGCGGATGCAGGAGTCCATCGCGGCGGATGCGCCGTTCGTGCAAACGGAGTTCTCGCGGGACGACGCGAAGGCGCGATTCGCAGGGCAGCCGTTCAAGCTGGAGATCATCGATGGCATCCCCGAGGGCGAGATGTTGACCACGTATGGGCATCGTGATTTCGTGGACCTGTGCCGTGGACCGCACGTGCCGTCGACCGGCGATGTCAAGGCGATCAAGTTGATGAACGTCGCCGGTGCGTACTGGCGTGGGGACGAGCGCAACGAGATGCTCCAGCGCATCTACGGCACGGCGTGGGAGTCGCAGGAGTCGCTGGACGCTCATTTGGAGCGTTTGGAGCAGGCGGCGCTGCGCGATCACCGGAAGCTGGGCCGGGAGCTTGACTTGTTTTCGACCTCAGAACAGGTGGGGCCCGGGCTGGTGATCTGGCACCCCAAGGGCGGCCGGATCAGGTCGCTCATGGAGCAGGAGTGGCGCGAGCAGCACGATAAACGTGGGTACGACTTCGTGTACTCGCCACACATTGGAAAGTCGACGCTGTGGGAGACGTCCGGTCACTTGGGTTTCTACCGCGAGAACATGTATGACTCGATGGATGTGGATGGGAACGAGTACTTCGCCAAGCCGATGAACTGCCCATTCCACATCCAGGTCTTCACGTCATCGAAGCGTTCGTACCGCGAGTTGCCTATGCGGCTGACGGAACTGGGGACGGTGTACCGCTACGAGCGCAGTGGCGTGCTTCAGGGGTTGCTCCGCGTCCGGGGCTTCACGCAGGATGACGCGCACATCTTTTGCCGGCCTGACCAGGTTGAGGACGAGGTCGTGGGCGTGCTGGACTTCGCGTTCGACCTGCTGGGCACGTTCGGGTTCACGGACTACGACGTATTCCTGAGCACCAAGCCCGAGAAGGCGGTGGGACGCGACGAGGACTGGGACCACGCGACGGAGTCGTTACGCCGCGCGCTGGATCGGATGAACGTCGACTATGAGGTCGACGACGGTGGCGGTGCGTTCTACGGCCCGAAGCTAGACATCAAGGTGAAGGATGCTATCGGCCGGTCGTGGCAGTGCACGACAGTGCAGTTTGACTTCAACCTGCCAGAGCGGTTCGACCTCACCTTCGTGGGTCAGGACGGCGCTGAGCACCGGCCCTACATGGTGCACCGGGCGCTGTTCGGCTCGTTGGAGCGCTTTTTCGGCGTGCTGGTGGAGCACTACGGCGGTGCGTTCCCCCTCTGGCTCGCCCCTATCCAGGCCGAGGTGATCCCCATTGCCGATCGCCACATCGAGTACGCGGAGCAGATCCGCGACGAGCTGGCTGCTGCTGGCCTGCGCGTCCACGTCGACGCCCGCAACGAGCGCATGGGTGCCAAGATTCGCGACGCGCAGATGCAAAAGGTTCCGTACATGCTGGTCGTGGGCGACAAGGAGGCGGAGGCCAATGGAGCTGCCGTCCGCCTGCGGTCAGGGGGGGACCTGGGGATTGTGTCGACGGGGGATATCGCTGAGAGGATGCTGCGAGAGGCGGCTGCTAGGAGTTAGTGGTAGCTGGCGAAGCGCACGCGTCGGGCGAGGCTGATTTTCTGCGTCGGTTCGCTCAAGTGAAGGTTGTGGCCGATCAATACGATGCGCCATGAGGCGGAGCTCAGCATCTGGGCGCTGCCCCGTGGCGGTGCCGTTCGCCTAGAGCCAAGCCGCTACCTTGCGCCTAATGCCACGGCGGAATAGCATCGGCGCACGAGGGCGGCTGCCCGCTATCGAATATGCCAGGAGTATTCAACATGGATCTGAGTGGGCTGATTGACGCAGATACGCATGTGGACGAGACAGATGCCACCTGGGAGTACATGGGGCCCGGGGAGCAGCAGTTTAAGCCAGTGACGGAGATTCGATCTAACCCGAATGCGACTACCGCACGCGCAGAGTTGAGGGAGTGGGTCGTTGAAGGTGTTCGAACGCGTCGTCCGGTCCGAAACGACTCGAAGAGCGGGACCAAGGTAGGCGCACGTGAGCTGCTCGATGTCGAGTCCCGCTTGCGTCACATGGACGAGCTTGGGACCGAGATACAGATCATCTACCCTACTTTCTTCCTGCACGTCCCGGCGTCGAGCCGCGAAGGACAGATCGCGGTTGCTCGTAGCTACAACCGATGGCTTGCGGATCGCTGTTCCGTCTCAAAGGGTCGATTACGCTGGGTCTGCATCCCCCCGTTGGTGGACATCGACGCGTCGATCAAAGAGTTGCAGATAGCTAAGGAGCATGGGGCTTGTGGCGTTTTCAAGAAGGGCGACCAGGAGGCGGGCCACGAGCCCAATGACCCCTATTTTTTCCCGCTATACGAGGAAGCAGAGCGACTCGATATGCCGATCTGTTTCCACACCGGGGGCGGCACTAACGAGGTGCGCGGCGGGCTGTTGAGCTCGAAAGTCCCTGCCATCAACGGCATCTACTCGTTTCTTGAGAACAACGTTCCTGCGCAATTTCCCAACCTCCGTATCGGCTGCGTGGAGGCGGGCGCATCGTGGGTGCCCTTCGCCGACTACCAACTCCGCAGACTTCATGACCGACACGCGATGTCGAGCAACGAAGCGGGTCGGGAGCTGGGCTTCGAGGTAACGAATGACCTATTCAAAAGCAACCGTACGTATGTCGCTTGCCAGGTGGACGAGGATATCTCGATGATTCTCAACTACATCAGCGAGGACAACCTGCTGATGGGTTCGGACTACACGCACCAGGACACGTCGCACGAGCTGGAATTTCGGCTGATGCTGGAGGAGCGCGTGGATCGCGAAGAGGTTCCTGCGTCAGTGGCTCACAAAATGACCCACGACAATCCGAGGGCGTTCTACGGCTTGTAAACAGAGTTAGGATGAGAAGGGGAGGGGCACCGGGTCGGTGCCCCTTTCTATTTGCGTGGCACGGGGGTGAATTTTCGTGACATGGCTGGTCGCTGTGCTCTTGAGCACGATGCTTTTCGCTTGGGTTTCTGTCCTCGATAAAAAGCTGGTGACGGACCTGTTCGCCGACGTAAGAGACTTCTATCTCGTGTTCGGATTGATGCAACTCGTTATCGGCCCGGCGTTCATGGCGGTCGCGTGGGCGACCGGCGGCTTCGGTGGCCTGGAGGGCATCACATGGTCGATCGCGACGGGTGTAGCGTTTGTTGGCGGGCTGATGCTGTTCTTTTATGGGCTGAGTTTGGAGGAGGTTTCCCGGGCGACGCCGGTGCAGTCGCTGGCGCCGGTATTCGCGACGCTGATTGCCGTGACGCTGCTGGGCGAGTCGCTGACGCTGGTCCAGGGAACGGCTGTGTTGGTGGTGGTGACGGGCGCCGTGCTGGTGTCGCTACGCCGTGAGGGTGGGGTACTCCGGTTAGCTCGCATGCCTGCATTCGGTGTGTTGTTGATGTCGGCGATGGTCCTTGGCGTAGCGTTCGTAGTGACGGACCAGGCGACGGGCGTGGCGAGCGTATGGGCGGTGCAGGGGGTGAGCACGATGGCGCTGGGCGTACTCGTGTTGGTGACTGTGGCGAGTCGAGAGCGTTTGGCGAGGGTGCCGAGGATGCTACGCGAACGGCATGTGGCTGGGGTGATGCTGCTGACGGAGGGAGCGCTGGCGCCAGCAGCGGTGTTCACACTGATGCTGGCCTTCTCGCTGGGCTCGGTGTCGCTGGTGAGCGTCGTCGCCGCGTCACGACCGCTGTTGGTGCTGGTGATTAGCGTTGCGCTGAGTACGCAGGCGTGGGATGTGCTGCACGAGCCGTTAGACCGCGAGACGCTAGGTCTGAAGGCATTTGCGACGGTGTTGATCGTCGGCGGAGTGGTGGCGCTGGCGATTTAGGGGCTCGTGGTTCCCTCGTCTCACTCACCTTCGCTTTGCCCGCTTGTGCATTCTTGGCGGTGAGGTCGGCCCGGGGGCACTGCCTAGTTGGCGGGGAAGTAGCGCTGGACGTGGTTCCAGAGGGCGACGAGACCCTCCATGCGGAGGCGGTCGCGAGGGCCGAACGCCTGGAGGAGAGTTGAGTTTACGGTCTTGATGTAGGCGGTGCGCCTGACACGAACGTCCGGGGTTTCGCCGGGCCAGCGCTTGTAGGCATGTTTCTTAATCCAGCGTGAGATGCGATCTCGGTACTTCTGCTCGCTGTCGGACGGTCGCAGCCCCGCCGGTGCGGTGGGTGTGGGCTTGGTGGTGGCATTCTTGGCGTAGCGCTGTTGCATCTTGCGGAGTTGGTCGCTGGTAATGCCCGTCGCGTAAGGTAGTTGACCCTCGCTGATGAGGGCCTGGATCTGGATGGGGGCGAGGCCGAAGACGCCCGCTTCGTAGGCGATGCTGGCGAAGCGGTCGGTCTCCTCAGCGGTGAGCGTGGCGCCAGTGAGATCGGAGTTGGTTTCGGCGCCTACGCTGGCGTCGAGTGGGGTTATGGCGAGGCCTGCGGGGACGGCAGTTATCTCCGCAGGCAGTTGGAGGGCCCAAGTGAGCATGGGGGCTTCCTCTGGCTCAGGGGGGACGTAGGCGCCTCGGTTCTGCTCATCGACGATCTGCTCGTAAACGTTGCGGAACAGCGGATCGTCGGGTACCCAGATGTAGCCGTGACTCTTGCCGCCGTAGATGCGGGCTGCTCGGGCGAAGCATTGCTCAAGCCAGGGTTTGCTGCGGATACCGGTGAGACAGACGACGTGGCTGATCTGGGGTACGTCCATGCCTTCGTAAGCCATCTGAACGGTGACGAGGGCGTCGAGTCGCGGCCTGCGTAGGCCTTTGAATCGGTCGATGGCTTTGGTGGCGGCGGGCGAGTCGTTGCTGATGGCGATGTCTGACGTGACACCCATCTCGACGAGGTGAGCGTTGAGCTCTTCGGCACGGGCCTGGCTGTGGGCGACCACGAGTAGCTTTGCCCATTTGTTGTGCTGCCGGAAGCCGAGCCAGCTATCGAGGCCGCGCGCAAGGAGGTCGAAGGCGTACTTCTGAGTCAGCGCGGTCCAGAGAGCGGCTTTGGCGTCTTTGCCGACGGTATCAGTGAAGGATCCGAACGATTTCTGCTCGCCCTCAGCGGTCTCCCAGGCGAGCCCGCCTGCATCGTGGCGCCGGAAGATGAGGTTGGCGATGGAGCCCTCGGCGATGGCCCGCTCCCGGCCATACTCGATGTAGGCGGAGGTGCCAGCGGTGTCGCTGTCGAGGTCGGGGTAATCGCCCGTGGAGGTTTTTTTATAGGGGAGGAAGGCGATGCGGCGCCGGTCGTGGCGCTCGAAGGTGCCGCTCATGAAGATGCGGAGCGTGGCGTTTTCAATCAGCGGGGCAAGTCGCTCCGGCCATTGGGCCTCATCGGCGATGTGGTGGGGCTCGTCGAGGATGAGGATGTAGCGGTGCTGCTGGAACTCCCGGGCGTGCTGGCCGTTGGCGTCCATGCCGATGGCCTGGTAGGTGCTGACATAGCCGGAGAGCCCCCGCGTGGGGTCGACTTCGTTACGGGCCATCCGGATGAGGTGGTTATGGGCGAGGAGTTCTTGAATGGCGCTGTTGTTGGCGAAGACATCCTCGGCCTGGCGAGCGAGGTTCGTGCGGGGCACGACCCAGCAGATCTTGTCGGCGATTGTGGGGATGAGCTCTCTAGCGGCGATGACCGGCAGCCAACTCTTGCCAGCGCCTGGAGTGACTGCCGCGTAGATGTCCCTGATGGGGGCGCCCGCTTTGATGCGCCGCACGATGTCGAGCATGTCCTGCTGGTGGCTGCGCAACTGCATCGGTCGAGTGTCGTCCTAACGTCACCCTGGGTCAGGGTGGTTGTGGGGTGTCCGGAGATGCCTTCTTGCCTGGCCACGCAGGTTCATATTATGGCAGGTAGGCGTGCTTGCCGAGCGCGGGAGGTAGACACTTTTTGGGGCGTTTAGGTGTTGCCTTTTGTTGTTCACTGACACAAAGAGGCCCTCCCGACACCGGAGGGCTCTTGGGTTCTCTACTGGCAGAATCAGTCCAGCCGAATGCTGCTTAGTTGCGGCGTTCTTTGGGCTGGGACTCGTTGACGGTCAGCTTGCGGTCGTCGAGGTCTTGGCCGTTGAGGCCGTTTATGGCAGCCACTGCCTGGCCGTTGTCAGGCATGTCCACGAAGCCGAAGCCTCGGGAGCGATCCGTGTAGCGGTCGACGACGACGTTCGCCTCGGTGACATCACCAAAGGGCTCGAACGCGGCGCGGAGGCCGTTGTCATCGGTTTGGTAGTTCAGGTTTCCAACGAAGATACGCATAAGTAGTTGCTCCTATAAAGAGTGGTATTAGGACCCAGATCTTACGGAAGCACCGCTGCATGCGTGGTGTCTGACCGACAAACGAGGAAACGACCGGGACGATTAGGGCTGGAGCCATTGTAACAGACCAGGCTTGTGAGCCAGGGACGCCGTGCGCGTGAGCGTCTGGCGCGCCGGTGGTATTCTGAGCGCCTATGGCTAGAGAGACACATCCGCAGGGTCCGGTGGCAGTGGTTGGTACGACGACGTGGGGCACCACGTTGGCAGTGATCATGGCGCGCCGTGGTATTGAGGTCCGATTGTTGGCGCGGACGCCGGATGAGGTGCGGACGTTGGCGGCGGCGCGGGAACATGAGCGCTTGCCGGGCGTGACGTTTCCAGACTCGTTGTCGGTGACGGACGATTGGGGTGATGGCCTCCAAGACGTCGCAGCGGTGCTGTTCGCAGTGCCGAGCCGGACGTTGCGCGAGAACGCTCGCCGCGCGAGGCCGTACCTAGGCCACAGGCCCTTGGTGATTTGCGCGACGAAGGGGTTAGAGACGGGGTCTGGCGTGCCGATGATGCAGTTGTTGGTCGAAGAGCTGCCAGAGATTTCTGGACGCTTGGTGGTGCTTTCAGGGCCGAACCTGGCGCGCGAGGTGGTTCGCGATCTGCCGACTTCGACGGTGGTTGCGTCGGCAGACGAGAGGGTTGCCCGCGAGGCACAGGCGCTGATGAACTCGATGACGTTTCGTGTGTACACGAACACGGATGTCATCGGTGTGGAGCTCGGCGGTGCGCTGAAGAACATCATCGCGATAGGCGCGGGGGTGGTCGATGGAATGGGTCTTGGTGACAACGCGAAGGCGGGATTCCTGACCCGTGGGCTGGCCGAGATGACACGGCTTGGCGTCGCTGCAGGAGCGCAGCCGATGACGTTCATGGGCAACGCAGGCTTGGGTGATCTGATGGCAACTGCGGCCAGTGGGTTGTCGCGCAACCATCGCATAGGGATCGCGCTGGCCGAGGGTAAGACGCTTGAGCAGGCGATCGATGCGCTTGGCGGCGAGGTCGCGGAGGGCGTGACGACAGCTGCCGCGGCCCTCCAGATGGCGCGAGCCTACGGCGTGGAGATGCCTATCACGGAGTTGACCTGCCACGTGCTGTTCGACGGCCTGTCGCCGCGTGACGCGCTGGCAGCGCTGATGGTGCGTGAGCCGAGGCCCGAGTAGGGCGGTTTAACTATTCGCTAGCCACGGCCCGCTTCAGCCCGTACGCTGCGCGCGCCCCTACGCTCCTTTTGCCAACGTCAACGTCTTGGCCGCCATCGGCTCCACCAACTTTCGACGCGTCCCCAAGATCCAGTCCGCTAGCGGTAGTACCACGTTGAGGTTGGTGTTGGCCTTCTGGTGGTGCTGGTAGTGATGCTCGTTCATGAACTTGAAGATGCGGTTCTGCTCAAACCAGCGGCCCTTGGGCACGTGCATGCAGAAGTGAAAGTATTCATAGGTGGCCTGATACACGATGAAGGCCACAAAGGGGCCAATAGCAGCAGGGATGCTTATCCAGATTCCGATGGCAATCAGGTATGGGGCGTGAAATAGGGCGGGGAAGGGCATAGCCCACGGGGCGAATGTGAGGTCTACCGCGGGACGGTCACCGAGCCAGTAGGCCGCGTTTGCTTGGTACTTGGCGTGGTGAACCTGGGCGTGGGCCACGTAGAAGTGGCTGTACCCGAAAATCGGCCGATGCATCATGTATTTGTGGATGACCCACTCTGCGAAGCTGGCGTAAACAATTCCCAGGAGGAACGTAGTCAATCCGATTCCGATGGCTTCAAACATTTTGAGGTGTTCCTGACATGTGGTTGAGTATACGGCCGAGGCCGGTAATGATAACGGTAATGGTTGCGGTTGTATCGGTGACAGGTAGCGTTGTTTCGCTGCTGCCGCACGCCCTCCCTTAATTGGTAAATGGCCTGAGCGGTGGTTTCAAGAGGCTCCACGCGTTTTCTTAAATGAATCTATGTTATCGCAGTACGGGCTTGCTCTTTGACGCGCGGGCTGCACCCAGCGGAGCCAAACGTGCCAAAACTGAAAGAAGGCGCACCACAGTTCTGTGGTGCGCCTTCTTTTTGTTGAACTGCAGTTCGAGGTGGCGCTGGGTCCCCGCCAGCTAGGTGTCGAGGAGGTTCGGGGCGTAGACCTCTTCAGGGGTGAGGACTCGTGGCGTTAGACCTTGCTCGGTGGAGTACTCCATGGCTTTTTCAATGACCATTCGGTTGGCCGCGAGCCCGTACGGGAAAATGTCAGTGTCCAGGCTCTTTCTGCTTTCCGACGCCATGACGCCGGTTTCGAGCCAGGGCTGAGTGGCTTCACGCCGCTCGGCGTAGTGGAGCTGCTTGGCGCTGTCGAACGCTTCAAGAAGGTTGCGACCGATCCAGGGGTTGGCTTCGTAGATAGACCGGCGAACAATGACGGTGTGATTGAAGGGGAAGATACCAGTCTTGTTGTAGTACCTGGTGGCCTCAGCCTGGGGGTCGCCGAAGATGTAGTGCATCTCAGGTTGTTTGGCGAGATCGATGGTGCTTCGGTTGATGCCGCCCCCGCCCCAGAAGTAGTGCTGGATAGCGTCGAGCTCACCATCCATCATCATCTGGCCCATGCTCTTGTTTTCGGGGATGAATTTGAGCGTGACGCCCGGGGGTACTTGGAACCCGACGGCGCCAGCGTGCGAGTACTCGGGCGTTCGCTCCATCCACCATTCGACGTCTTGGGCAGCGACGTTGTACTCATGGTGAAAGAAGCCGCGAGACCACAGCGCCGCGGTCTGTTGGTACTCGTTGACCCCCACACGTTTGCCCTTGAGCTGGTCGCCGGTCTCGATGCCCGCGGCGTTGCGTGCGATGGCCTGCGTGCCAAAGAAGTGACGCGTGGTGAAGATGGGCAACGCAACCCAGTCACGATTGCCCTGGGCGGTGATCATCAGGAGGGATGAAATGGACATCTCTGAGACGTCGAATTCCTGGTGCGTCAGTTGTCGGTGAAAGAGTTCACCCGGTGGTACGCGCGAGCAGAAGAGGTCGATGCCTTCCGGCTCGACGATGCCGTCGAGGATGGGTTTGCTGCGAGGGTTCGGGCTGAACGCGAGACTGAGCTGGAGCTTGGCCATGAGATGCCTCCGCGATGGTTAGTGCCGCGCATGTTACGCCCCCGTCCTAGCGATAAGCGAAACGCATTCTTGCATTGAGCACTCTTGATTCCTAGCCGTCCCGCGCCGCGCGCGACTGGTCCTAGCTGCTGGTGCAGATGAGGGCGACCCAATCGTCGTCGTAGATGCGTTCGGGGATGGCGAGGCCTGCAGCGGCGAAGGCGTCTTCGACACCTTGCTGGCGCTCGGTGAGGATGCCTGCGGCGACGACCCAGCCGCCGGGCTTGCTGGCACGGGCGAGCTCTGGGGCGAGCTTGGCGAGGGCGACGGAGTTGACGTTGGCGAGCACCAAGTCGGCCCAACCTTCGGGGACGTGGTCGTTGGGCAGGGTGCCGGCGTAGAAGCGGGCGACGCCGGAAACGCCATTTGCGCGCAGGTTGGCGCGACCCGCTTTGAGGGCAATATTGTCGATCTCGACGCCGATGATCTTCCCTGCGCCGAGTTTGGCGGCGCCGACCGTGAGGATGCCGGAGCCTGCGCCGACGTCCAGGACGTTCTGCCCCGGCTCCAGTAGACGCTCCATGGCTTCCAGGACCCGATGGGTGGTGGGGTGGTGTCCGGTGCCGAATGCAAGGCCCGGGTCGATCTCGATGACGACGTCGTCAGGACGCTCTTCGCCGCGTCGCCAGGGAGGCTGAACGATGAGTCGTTTGCCGATGCGGAGGGGCGTGAAGTGGGCCTTCCAGGCGTCCTCCCATTCCTGCTCTGCGATATCGCGCTCTTCCAGGGGCGAGACGTCGGTGAGCTTGGAGATGAGTTCGATCCCTATATGGACCATCTCGCGGTTCGAGCGGAACGCTGGCGTTTGGGGCATGTACGTGCGGAGGATGGCATTCGGGCGTTCAGGACGAGCCTCGCCTTCGTCGGGGTTCCATCCGCCTGCTTCTTCAATGGCAACGCCGCCTTTGCCGAACCGGCGGAACAGTTCGGCAACGGGCTCCACGAACTCGAAGGGGACTTCGACTTTGAATTCGATCCAGTTTTTTGTAGAAGGCATGCCTTCTAGGCTACACGGAGAGTGCCTCGTTGCGCGCGGGCCCCGTGAGGGAGATGCGTTTTGCATTACCGGATGTGGGATGATTGCGGGCATGGACAAGCTCAAGGGGATTCTGACGTCAGCGGCCACATGGAGCGTGGGTGTGCTTTTGCCCGCTTTCCTGGTGATCTCAGGGCGTCGGGCGCTGGCTGTCGCGGTGCTGGCCGCGTTCGCCGTGGCGTTGCTCGTGGGCTGGCGCTGGCGAGCGTTCTTGTGGTGGGCGATAGTGGGGATAACTGGTGGAGCTGCTTTGGGCTTGTTCGCGGGTTGGCTGTTTGTCTTGGCCGGTCGGAGTGAAATGGGCGACCAAGCCGCCGTGATCTTTCTGCTGACGATACCGGTTGGTATCGGAGTGGGGATCATGCTTGCGGGCGTGGCGTTCTACCGTAGGGATCCTCGAGCCCGGTGAGCGGCGAGGTGTGTTCCCCGCAGCGCGCGCTGCCTAAGCTGGGGGAGGTGGCAGCTTCTGTTTCACTTCAACCCATAGGCGTGTCAGTAAGAATCCGATGATAAGGCCACCCACGGTAAGGGTCAGCGGTAGCAGCCAGGGATAGCGCTCGGTGAACGGTTTTGTGGGGGTAGGCGGGCGGCTATACGACGGATTGGCTGATTGGGTGCCCATTTGCGCGCGAGGCAGGTTTTCCGTGACGAGGTACGGCAGGAGATGCTCAAGTTCGTATGAGGGTGTCCGTGCCAAGGGGTTGCCGTAGTAGAGGCGATAGCGGGCGCCTGGGTGCGGTTGGAAGATGAGGTTGTGGGCGGGTCCGTACACCGTTCCCAACAGTGGGTCTAGCGGTGGGTTGTCTGCGTTGAAAACAGAGAGCCGGTAGAACCGGAACGCAGAGTCTGCGAAGCCCAGAGAAAGCGCATTACCTCGGAAACGAGGAGTATCGGACGCGTAAATGTTGGCTGACGTGCGAAGTGAGATCCACCAGGTGCCGTCGTCGCTTCCTGCGAGGTTGACGTCGCGGTAGAAATTGATTTGATTGGTCTGGAGGTCGAGCCGATTGGCTGGACGGCCGTGGCCGCCCAGGTCGAACACGGTATGCGAGATTCCCCGTTCGCTGTCCAGCGCGCGATTTGATACTGTGGCCGGCCATTCGATCTCGCGGACGCCGATATCGTCAATGAAGAACCCTGTTGCCCCCTGCACGTCAAGGGGCGGCTCGTTCTCATCGATGATGGTGATCCTGATCTGTGGCGCGGTGGAGACGGGGTAGCGGACGTGATTGTCGCGGGTGGTGACGCTGCGGTCGGCGATGGTGAAGTCGTAGATCTCAGCGTTGTCTTTGAGCATCGCCCAGGTGGTGCCGTCCGTGCTGGATTCGACCGTGACCCGACGTTGGAAATTGCGCGAGCTGGTGAGGATCTCGACCTCGTTGTGGAGATTCCCGGGTTGGCTGAGGGTCAGCACGAATTGTGTGTGCGAGCGCTGTACGGAACCCAAGTCACGCATGTTGAGAGAGACGGCGCTGCGCCGGCGCTCGGCGCGTTCGATGACGAGCTTGTACTGTGTTTCGTCGCCAGCGCCAGAGCTTGACGCTACGATTCTGACATCGGCCAGTCCACGCGAAGAGCCTTCGAACGTTTGGGCGTCGATGGGTACTTCTACGAGACCGTCGCGATCGGCTCCGAGGGGAAGCTCGATGGCCTTGAAATACTGCCAGTCGGACTTGGCGTAGTCTGCCGCGACCGGCGCGGCGATCAGCGCCAGAGCGACGGCTGTCACGAGCAGGGTTATTCTGCTGAGCCTACTCATCCGCTTCTTCTTTGGTCTCGGTTTCTGCTTGGGGCTGGCGGCCGCTCTGTTCACCCATGAAGAAGCCTCTGAAGATTCCGCTGTAGCGTTGGTAGGCGAGGCCGAGCGCCAGCAGCATAACGCCTAGAGATATGAACGCCGCGGCGCGGTATCCCCTCACCAGGAGGAAGACATCGAACGCAAACAGCTTTGCGATGGGCAATAGGATGAGAGCGATCCCGGCGAGCCGTAGGGTTCTTGAGCGCCTGACGACTCCGACTGCGATGAGGCCGATGGCGTACACCGTCCACAGGACGGTAAGTGTTAGGTGCTTCGCGCTTTCGAGATTTTGGGTACCGTCTCGCTCGACGCCGCTGAGGTAGCGCCACGACTCTACCGACAGCCCCCAGAGGGCGATGACGTTGGCGAGTATGACGAGGCCCGTGAATAGCTGCCGGTTGCTGGGCAGCAGTTGGTCACGATGCCGGGAGGTCATGAATGCCGCGAACATGACCAAGGCGACAACGGCGATGGCGGAGATGAAGTAGAAGTTGGCGACGAGCAGGAGCGAGGATCGTGGACTGCCCAGGAGGAAGGTGTCGTAGAGGACGAACTTGGCGGCTACCACGCCGATCAAACCGAGCCCCAACCAACGTAACACGGGCACGCCTCGCGCGAAGGCGATGGCCACGAGGCCCATGGCGTACAGAGCGCACGTGACCGTGATGGCTGAGATCTGGGCGTTGCGGGCGTCGTCCCGGTATTCGGAAGCCAGAGCTTCGAGGGCGCGGCGTTCGAAGTAGCTGAAGACTTCAGCAGTTAACACCCAGACTGTGAGCAGATTGGCACCGACGATCAGGACGCTTTCGACGTCGCGTTCCCACTCCGAGGAGGATGCACGCCGGCTTCGGTAGAGGAATGCGGCGACATAGAGTGCGGCGATGCTGACAACGAAGGTTGGGAATCGGTCGTTGACGAAGAGTTCGAATTCGCGAGCGTTCAGCCAGAAGGTGTCGAATGCCAAGAGCCGGAAGACGGCGATAGCGAAGACACCCAGCGCAAATATGCGAACGCGGTTGCTGACCACAGTGAAGCCGATCCAAACGAGGATGGCTCCTTCAGCGGCCCAAGCGACAGTGATCCAGGCCCCAGTGAGTTGCAGTGGCGCGGCGATGGTTAGGAACAGCAGCGCGGTGGCCAGCGAGTACAGCGCCACCTCGGGAGGTGCGCCCGAGCGCTTGATTGAGGCGTAACCGACGCCGCCGTAGAACACCGCTAGCAGGAGCGAGATCAATCCGAACCAGACGTCATATTCAGCCCAGAGCAATCCGAAGGTGCTTCCGTAGTAGGCGACCGCGTTGAGGGTCATGAGCGCCATGTCGAATAGCTGCGGGGGGCGGCGCCACACAACGTGGAACAGGGTCGTGGCGCCGACGAAGATCAGGAATGCGGTGGAGATCCCTGCCTGGGCGATCAGTAGCTCGTCGCGCGGGATGATATCGATCCAGAGTGCAAGCAGGATGTACGTGCCAAGCATGCCCAACAGCGTGAACCAGCGCCAGTTCCGGAAGGTGGAGACGCCCAAGACCCCAAGGTCGACGACGAGGAGATAGCCAAGTAGGACGAAACGTTGGTCCTCCATGTCGCGCCCTAGGAGTAGGGGCGTCAGGAATGCGCCGCCGATGCCCATGAGGGCAATGATCGTCGACTCATATCGGATTGCCAGCAGGCCGGCAATGGCGACAACGAGGAGGAGGAACGCGAGGGCCGCAATGGGTGAGATTAGCGAGTAGAAGCCGCAAGCGGCGTAGATGGAAAGGTAGAGGATCGAGATTCCGCCTCCCGTGACAGGCTGAGACCAGTGGGGGATGCGACGCGCGGTGTACTCGCCCGCGGCCAGAAGGATGAAGCCACCAGCCAGACCCAAAACGACGCGGCCGGTCTCACCGATCCAGTTGTTCTCGAAGGCAAGCCGCAGGAAGAATGCAGCGCCGACGGCGAGCGCAGTGGCACCGATGATTGCGAACCAGTTGCGGCCCATGACCGCCTCCCAGTCAATGGAGGAAAAGCGGCCGGGCAGTGGTGGGTAGTGCGAGGGTGGCACTGGCGCTTGGCTGTAGTCTTGCCCACTCCCTGCCTCGATTGCGTTGAGGGCTTCTCGTCCTGCCGCGGTGACGCTAGTGGTCTGTGCGGCAGGACGAGAAGCCGTGTCCTGGGCGGGAACCTGGACGGGTTGAGCTTCGGCGAGCGTTGTCACTCGGAGTCCCAAGCGTGCTTCGAGCGCGTCGACGCGGGTCGACAGCCGCGTGAACTCGCGTTGTAATGCGCCGATGTCTGTCGGCAGTTCGAGTGCTGGAGGGATGGCAGTCTCGGGCGCTGGCGCCAAGGGCGAGCCGCAGAAGATGCAGAAGTTTGAGGTCGCGGCGTTCAGGTGTCCGCAGGAGGTACATTCGATCATGTTGGGGGCCTCAGTAGTCATCGGATCCTCTGGATCACCGGATTGATCAGAACTGCTGGTGTCACGAAGAGGGCCGCGAACACCACGGCTGCGGCCTGCGCCAAACAGTCGCCGGTGGTGGATGCGGTCATTGCGTCGAACACTACCTCAGCCACGCCTATGGCGACCAGCACTCCCAGCATCGTGAAATGATTGGCTAGCATTTGTCGCCAGAACGTCAGCGGCAAGAGCATGCCGATCTTGATACCGATCAACGCCAACCAACCTTGTCCCAAAGGTTCGTTGGAAACGATCGATCCTAAGATCATTGCTGGGACGCCAGTACCGCAGCTCGGCCCGTGCTGAGGCTGGCGGTGAGGATCCAGGCGGCGATCGCGATGCCTGTGACCAGAAAGACGACGCCGATGAAAGCGCTTGGTTCGAAGTATCTGTACCAGAGGTAGACCATCATGAGAGCTACGTTGCCGCCGACGATGAACCCTGCCGGAATCATCACGACAACGGCTGTGCAGCGAGAGACTTGGGTTGCGGCCTGCCGAAATTCCCGAGGGGTGGGCTGGACCAATAGTTCGCCGCAGTTTGTGCAGAAATTTGCCTCTGAGACGTTAGCGGTTCCACATGCGCGACAGAACACTGCGACCTCCCTCGGTCGGTGTCCACACTCTATACCTTCCCATTGAAAGGTGCCGCTAGATCACGGGTTGCAATACCTAACCTTCATACTCGCTCGATGTTGGTGAGGGGAGAGTGATGTGGCGGAGCGGGGGCGTCTCACGCCCGTGAGGATTGGGTGACGCGGTTCGCTACTCGGCGTCGGTGCCTACTCGGTGTCGGTGAACGTAAGCTGGAGTTCCTCGAGGAGCTCGCGCTGGCGGCTCGAGAGCTTCTCGGGCGTAGCTACCCGCACCGTGATGATCTCGTCGCCACGGCGGTCTTCGCGGCCCAGGTGGGGGACGCCCTGGCCTTTGATCCGAAACACTTGGTCGGTTTGTGTACCTGCCGGGATTTTGAGCGTCCTTGGTCCTTCCAGCGTGGGGATATCGAGCTCGGCGCCGAGGGCAGCCTGCGGGAAGCTGACATCGAGGGTGTAGAGAATGTAGGTGTCGTCGCGCTCAAAGAAAGCGTGGGGTTCGACGTGCATGCCTACGTAGAGGTCGCCCGCTGGACCGCCGAGTTCTCCGCTGTCGCCCTGGCCTCGGAGATTGAGATTGGCGCCGTGCGGGACGCCTGCGGGAACCTGAACCTGGATCTTGCGCTTGGTGCGCTCTTGGCCTGCGCCTTTGCATTGGGTGCAGGGATGACTGATGGTGAGCCCACTGCCGTTGCACGCGTTGCATTCGACCTCGGTCATGAATTGGCCGAACATACTGCGCTGAGCGCGGCGTACGCGGCCGCTGCCCTTGCAGTTGGAGCAAGCCTGAGGTTGGTGCCCAGGTTCGCTTCGGGCTCCTTCGCACCGTGTGCATCTCTCAGTGCGGTTGACTTCAATCTCTTTGGTCGCGCCGAAGACGGCCTCCTCGAAGGTGACGATGAGGTTGGTTTGGAGGTCTCGGCCAGCGCGGGCACGCGCTCGGCCTCCACGTGATCCGCCGCCGCCAAAGAAGGCGTCGAAGATATCGCCGAATCCGCCGAACCCTTCGAACCCGCCTGCACCACCGCCGCCATTGGTGGCACCGGCATGGCCGAATCGGTCGTACCGCTCCCGGCGTTCGGAATCGGTGAGGACCTGGTAGGCCTCGTTGACCTCTTTGAACTTGTCAGGGGCGCCTGGGTCCTTGTTGCGGTCCGGGTGGAACTCTAGAGCCTTCTTGCGGAAAGCTTTGCGAATGTCCTCTTCGGAGGCGTCGCGCCCAACTTCAAGGATGTTGTAGTAATCGCGTTTGGTGGTCATGCAGGCTAGGGTCGTTCTTCGCCCAACGCCGTCAGCAGCTCGCTGAGGAAGTCGGCTAGATAGCGAACGCTGGAGATAGCCCTAGTGTAGTCCATGCGGGTTGGCCCCACGGTGCCAACGACCCCGGTTGCCTCTCCAGGGATGCCGTAACGGGCGAGGACCACGGAGTAGGGTCGCAGTGTTTCCTGGGGGTTCTCGTCCCCGATGATGACGTCGATGCCAGACTCTTTGCCGGTGTCGATGATGACGCGTTTGAGCGCCACGCCGTCCTCGAGTACCTCTACCGCTTCCCGGGCCGAGTGGGTGCTCTCGAACTCGGGTTGGTTGAGGATATGGTGGAGGCCTTGGGTGTACTGACGCACGCTCTTCGCCTCCTCTTCTTCGGCCAGCGCCTTGAGGACTTCGACCACGACAATGTCATCGGCGGGGTGGGGCAGGTAATCGGCGTCCCAGGCCGTTCTGATCTGGTCTGCGGTTTTGCCGTGGAGGAAGGTGTTAAGGCGGATCGCAGCTTCCGTGAGGTCTTCCTGGGAGAAGACGGCTTCCAGATTGACCATGCGCTGGCGGACGGTGGCGTCTTGCAGAACCATAACGAGGAGCGCCTGGGTCTCTTGCAGCTGCACGAGCTGGAGTTGCTTGAGCCTGGCCGTAGCGATCTGCGGTGGCGTGGCAATGGCCACGTTCCGGACGCTGTTGGAGAGGAGGGCGGCGGCATGGCGCGCCCACGCATCGGGGTCGCCGGAGTCCGCCAATAGCGATCCGCGTACCAAAATCTCGAACTGTCGTGACGGGCGTGCGGTGCGGGCGTAGCGCTCGACGAAGAAGCGATAGGCGAGGTCGCCGGGGATGCCACCAGCAGAGGTGTGTGGGCGGGTGATGTAGCCCATTTCCTCAAGTTCGGCCATATCGTTGCGTATCGTCGCCGAACTCACGCTGAGCTCGTGCTTGCGCGCAATCTGCTGTGACGCGACAGGTACCGCAGTCTCGATGTAGTCGGCGACGATGATTTCCAGCAGGTGCTGGCGCCGTTTGTTGAGAGATGGAGCTGGATCCATGGCGCACCGTGGTATTCCTGAATTAGCAGTCGAACAACGAGAGTGCTAATTCGACTCTTCAAAATGTAGCACATGTTCAGGGGCGCGAGTCAATGGAGAATTCTGAGTTCTGCGGCGTGTCTGGGACGTGCGCGGCCCACGCGGTGCGAGCACATCGTAGTGGAAATTAGAGAGTGCGGCGGACGCGCGTGACGACATCCGTCATAACTCGTTTTGGCTTATCCGTGCTTGCCAATGACCACAGGGCAATCTACGGTCAGGGGAAAGAGTGTTTTGGAGTGAGGTTTTTGAGGTTTGACCATCCCCCCATGCTTTGATACGGTGGTTCTAATAACCACAACGCCTAGGGGGTCAGAGTCATGGTGCTACCGCGTGTTCAGATTAAGGAACTTCGGAGGACGTATGGCTTCGAAGAGGTCGCCATTGTTCCCGGCGATGTGACGACGAACCCTGAGCTCTCCGTTCCCACGTTTGAAGTGGGCCCCTACCAATTCACGATTCCCATCATGGCGTCTGCAATGGATGCCATTGTTAGTCCTGCTTTCGCTGGTCTTATGGCCAGGGCGGGTGGCGTTGGCGTGATGAACCTCGAAGGCGTGTACGGTCGCTACGAGGATCCGCAGACGGCGATCGAAGAGGTGCGCGCGGCGCCTCGCGAGACGGTCACCGAAGTTCTGCAGAAGGTCTACACTGCTCCGCTTCGGGACAACCTGGTGCAGGAGCGGGTAAGGGATCTCAAGGAAGCGGGCGGCGTTGTTGCGGTTTCTGTCACCCCCCAGAACGCGAAGCGCCTCGCCCCACTGGCGGTCGAGGCGGGTGCGCAGATCATCGTGGTGCAATCTACGGTGACCACGGCGCGCCACATCTCCAACAGTTACACGGGCCTGAGCTTCTCCGACCTGGTCAACGAGGTGAGGGTGCCCGTGTTGATCGGCAACACAGTGACAGCCAGTGCAACGCTGGAGATTATGGAGCAGGGCATCGATGGTATCTTCGTCGGCGTCGGCCCGGGCGCCGCTTGCACGACACGTGATGTGACGGGTATGGGCGTTCCGCAGGTCTCTGCGACGATGGAGTGTGCTGCTGCGCGGGATGAGTTCTTCGCACGCACCGGCAAGTACGTGCAGATCATCACAGACGGTGGCATCCGCACAGGTGGCGACGTGAACAAGGCGTTGGCCGCTGGCGCCGACGCGGTGATGATCGGCACGCCGTTCGCGCAGACGTTCGAGGCACCAGGCCAGGGCTTCAACTGGGGCATGGCCACCCCACACCCTGCGCTCCCCCGCGGTACGCGGATCAACGTTGGTGCTTCTGCAAGCCTGGATCAGGTGCTGTTCGGCCCGAGCCGCCGCACGGACGGGACCCACAACTTGGTTGGTGCCATCAAGGTGAGTATGAGCATGGTGGGCGCACAGACGATCAAGGAGTTCCACGAGAAAGCTGAGCTGGTCGCGGCCCCGACCATCGCGACGGAAGGCAAAATCTTCCAGCGCGCCGGGCAAATCTAGCAGGGCGAGCCTTGCACCCACGTGCCTGGCCGACCATTGGTCGAGGGTTGAGGTGGGATGATTTTCCGGCCTTGACGTAGAGGGCGGGAAGACGAGAGATATTCAGAAGGGGCGGATCACGGAAATGGTCCGCCTCTTCTGCGTTAAGCGCGCCGGGGGGCACGGGCCATGGCGATGAACAGCGTGGCGATCAGATTGACGCCGATGAAGACGGTGAAGATGAGCCTGTAGCTGTTGGTGCTGTCGTAGACGGCGGCGGCGACGAGAGGGCCCGCGGCTTGCGCGATGTTCTGGATGGCGCGCGAGACACCTTCGATGGAGCCGAGGTGCCGCCTGCCGAAGTAGTCGGCGAACATGAGCCGTTGGAGTGGGTTGGCGGCGCCGTGGATCACGCCGTAGAGGATGGCCCAAACCATAACAAGAAAGGTGGTGTCGGCGGCGAGCAAGAGTACGAACGCGGCAGCGGTGAGAGCGTAGTCACCAGTTATGATCCAACGGATGGCGAACCGATCTCGAAGGTATCCCGCCAGGAATGTGCCAGGCACGGCGGCGAGGGAGTGGACGACGAGAGCCGTGACTGCGAATTCGGCGCTGAGGCCTCGGTCGGTGAAGTACGGGATGGTGTGGAGAATGACGCCGGTGCGCCCGAACCACCACAGCGATCCCGCGGCCTGGATGAAGTAGAAGGTGGGCATACGCATCGCGGAGCGCAGGCTGAGCGCGGGCTCCTCGGAGCCTTTACGCATATCGGCGATTGGCGTGGCGGTGCCGTCGTCTTGTTCTGGTGGCTCCGCTCCGTCTGGTAGCAGACCGATATCTTCGGGGCTGCGCTTGAGCAGGAGCGATGCCGGAATGAGTGAGATGATCCAAATGAGGATGCCTGCGCCCACGGTGGCGGTGCGCCACCCCCAGAGGCTGGTGAGGCCTTGGACGAAGAGGGGCATGACGGCCGCTCCGATGGGAAAGCCGATGGCACCAAGGGATAGCGCCTTGCCGCGCTTGGCGATGAACCAGTTGGGGATGATGACGGCCGTCGCGACGGCGAGGACGCCTGTGTTCATGCTACGGGCGACGATCTGGATCCCGTAGTACTCCCAGAGGCTGCCCATGATGGACATGAGAACGAACGAGAGGCCAAGCAGGCCGAAGGCGATGCTCAGGGCCCAACGCGAGCCGTACCGGTCGACCAAGGGGCCGATCAAAAGCGCTAGCACTCCACCCAGGAGGCCGCCGATGGACACCGGTGCGGTGAACGCAGCGCGCGACCAGCCGAGGTCCTCGGTGATGGGCTTGAGGAACACACCGAGGACGGGGAAGCTTTCGGTGCTGGAGCTGAATCCGCCCGCTGCGACCACGGCAACGATGACCCACCCGTAGAAGAAGTGAGGTTTGCGAAGACGAGGTGGTGTGCTCAAGGGCCGTCCAGAATCTGCCAAGTTCTACTGACGTGAAAGCGTGGGGATGATAGCGCACGACCGATTCTGCGATTGACCGTGCCCTGACCCGGGCCTATTCTGTACTCGCAGCCCATTCCACCAGGGAAGGGTGAGCGGTCTAGCACAATCGAACGAGTCCCGCAGCCGCTCGCATCCAAGGCGACCGAGATGGCATAGGGCAGATACTTTCGTTTTCGTGACTTTCGTCAGTAATGCCCGCCTTGAGCGGGCATCTTTCGTCTGAGCCGCGAGGGCGCGCAGGAGATCAATTATCAACGGAACGCTTACTGACGTCATGGGCCTGGAGGTCGGACATCACACTGATCTTATCGCTGGGACCGGATGTACGGTTGTGGTTGCTCGCGGGGGCGCTGTGGGCGGCGTAGACGTGCGCGGTGCTGCGCCGGGAACCCGAGAGACGGACCTGTTGCGCGCGGAGAACATGGTCGAGCGGATACATGCCGTGACCCTGGCAGGCGGCTCGGCCTACGGGCTGGCGGCTGCCACCGGGGTTATGCGCTACTTGGAAAGCCAGGGTATCGGCCACAAGGTCCGCGATTGGGTCGTGCCGATAGTTCCTGCCGCAATCATCTTTGACCTGGGGATTGGAGATAGCGCCGTTCGGCCCACTGATGCCGACGGTTATTCAGCAGCCGAGGCTGCAACGGACGCGCCGGTCGACCAGGGCACGGTTGGCGCCGGCACGGGCGCGACTGTGGGCAAGGCACTGGGGGCAGGACTGTCCATGAAGGGCGGCGTTGGCTCGGCGAGCATGGATCTGGGCGATGGCGTCGTGCTGGGCGCGCTGGCTGTCGTTAATGCTGTGGGTGGCGTGCATGAGCCGGACACGGGCGAGCTTCTGGCAGGCCCGCTCGCCGACGGTAAGCCGGTGGATAGCGTGAGTATCTACGCGAACTCTGAGTTCGGGCGCCAACCCCAACGGCAGACGACCGCTCCGGAGCCCCTAAGCAACACGACTATCGCCGTGATCGGGACGTCGCTGAAGCTGTCGAAATCCCAGGCGAATCGATTGGCGACCGTCGCTCACGATGGGCTCGCGCTGGCGATCAGGCCGACGCACACGTTGCATGATGGCGACACGGTATTCGCGCTAGCAACCGGAGTTGTAGACGCAATCGAGGAGTATCCACGCATCTGCGGGCTCGCGCCGACGGTGATGGCGATGGCGATCGTGAATGCGATACGCAATGCGACCGGGTTGCATGGGCATGCTTCCTACTCAGAGGTGACGAATGGCTGATCGATCGATGGTCGCGATTATCGGGGCGGGGCGTGCGGCCCATGTTTTGGGTGTGGCGCTGGCGCGTGCCGGTTACGAGATTGTGGCGGTGGCCAGCCGGACACAAGCGTCCGCAGAATCGGCTGCGAGCGCAATCCGCGATGCGGGCCAGGATCGCCGCGCCAGGACGTGTGCTGTGATGTCCACCCAGGGTGCTGCCGATGCGGCCGAGTTGGTACTGATAACCACCAATGATGGCGCGATCGCCGAGGTAGCGAGCCAGGTTCGCTGGAAGCCAGGGCAGGGGGTCGTCCACGTGAGCGGCGCGCTGGGCACCGACGTGCTGGCGCCCGCCGTAGCAAGTGGTGCGCGGACCGCATCGTGGCACCCGTTCCAGACGTTGGCAGGGTCCGCGAGGTTGGACGGCGTGACGTTTGGGATTGAAGCTGGCGATGATCTCTACGCAGAGCTAGCGGCGATGGCGGAGGCTGTCGGCGGGGAGCCGCTGGCGGTGCCCGCCGAGGCACGGGCGCTCTATCACGCCGCGTCGGTGCTGGCGTGTGGCTACCTGACGACGCTGCTGCGTGAGGCGCGCCGCGTTTGGGAGGCTGCCGGACTGCCCGAAGAGGCGGGGCGTAGAGCCATCGGTGCGGTTGCGGCGGCGACGCTTGAGAATGTGCGGACGTTTGGCGAAGGTGCGACCGTGACGGGCCCAGTGTCGCGCGGCGACGTGGGCACGGTGCGATTGCATCTCGAAGAGATTGATCGTGCCGCGCCAGAACTCATTCCGCTCTACACGGCGATAAGCAGGAGGTCGGCGGTGCTCGCCAGTGAAGCGGGCCGGCCGACAGGACCTTTGGACACGTGGGATGCACTCTACGGCGAGTTTCTAGAGCCACCCAAGCCCGAGGTATGAGGCGTAAGGAACAGCGATGCCAGTGCGGATAACCAAATTCGAAGAGATGAAGCAGGCAGGGGAGCGCATACCCTGCATCACTGCATACGATTACCCAACCGCGAAGCTGGCTGACTCTGCTGGGGTCCCGTTGATTCTGGTCGGGGACAGCCTGGGCAATGTGGTGCTCGGGTTTGATTCGACCGTCCATGTGACGATGGATGACATGATTCGCCACACGCAGGCCGTGGTACGCGGTGCCCACGTGGCGCTCATCGTGGCAGATATGCCATTCATGAGCTATCAGGTGAGCGTCGAGGAAGCGGTCCGCAATGCGGGGCGCTTGGTTCAAGAGGCCGGCGCGCATGCGGTGAAACTGGAGGGCGGCAAGTCTGTCGCGGAGGCCGTCGATCGTATAACCAGTGCCGGTATCCCTGTCCTGGGTCACCTCGGCCTGACGCCTCAATCGGTCAATCAACTCGGCGGGTACCGGGTACAGGGCCGAACGTTGCTGCAAGCCCAGGAGTTGCTGGAGGAGGCTGAGGCGTTGGAGGCTGCGGGTGTGTTCGGCGTGGTGCTGGAGTCGGTGCCGGGCCAGCTAGCGGAGGAGGTGACAAAGCGTCTCCGGATACCCACGATCGGAATCGGCGCCGGTGCCGGCTGCGATGGTCAGATCCAAGTCCTGCACGATGTGCTGGGCCTGGGCGACAGGCTTCCGAAGCACGCGAAGCAGTACGCGAACCTCAATCAGATTATCGAGGAAGCGATCGCGTCGTATGCAATCGACGTCCGCGATAGGAGCTTCCCGACGGATGAGCACACCACGATGATCGATGACGCAGTGCTGCGCGATCTTACGGGCGGCGTGCCTCAGGATCGCTGATGCAGCAGGTGTCGACAGTGGCCGAACTCCGAGCTGCGCAACGGGGCATGCCGCGCCCGGTTGGCCTGGTGCCAACGATGGGCGCCATCCACGAGGGGCACCTGAGCCTTGCGAGGCAGGCTAGGGCCGATAGCGCCACTGTGGTTGCGACGATCTTCGTGAACCCCCGACAGTTCGGCGAGGCCCAAGATCTGGGCCGCTATCCACGCCCCATCGAGCAGGACTTAGCGCTTCTGGAACAAGCCGGGGTGGACCTGGTGTTCACTCCCCAGGTTAATGAGATGTATGGCCCTGGTTTCACGACGACGATTCACCTGGACGGCCCCGCGCTGGGCTTTGAGGGCGACGCTCGCCCAGGGCACTTCGACGGCGTGGCGACGGTGGTAGCGAAGCTGCTGTTGCAGTCGCTGCCGGATGTTGCGTACTTCGGTCGGAAGGACGCGCAGCAAGTGGCAGTCGTGCGTCGGCTGGTGAGCGACCTCGACATCCCGGTGGCGATCGTGGTGATGCCGACGACCCGCGAGCACGACGGACTTGCGATAAGCAGTCGCAATGTGACGTTGAGCGCGGAGCAGCGGCAGGCCGCACCTACGTTCTTCCGTGCGCTGTCAGCAATGCGCGACCGCTATCGGTCGGGGATGCAGGATGCGACGCGGCTCGAGCAGAATTGCAGAACGCTGCTGGCGCGCGAGCCGTTATTCAATGTGGTGGATTATGTTGCGCTGGTGGACGAGGAGACGTTCGCCCTTTGGAGTGGGCTTGGCCCTTGTTTGCTCATCGGCGCAGTGCGCGTGGGAGGCGTGCGGCTGATTGACAACGTCGTTCTTGACTAGGAGATCGGTCGCTCCCGGGTGGTACACTGAGGGTCGATATGAGTAGGGCTGGACGAGTGATGCGATGGCGTTTCTGAGCTACAACAAACCGCCGACGGACCTTCGCGATCCGACGTTGCTGTTCGCGTTCGCCGGTTGGGCGGACGCCGCGGATTCGGCTACGCACGCCCTGCGCTATGTGGTGCGCCATCTGAAGGGTGAGAAGTTCGCCGAGGTGGACCCTGAGGAGTTTTACAACTTCACGCGGGTGCGCCCGAAGACGAAATTCGACGACGATGGTGAACGTTACATCGAGTGGCCCGCCAACAACTTCTACGCAATCCGCCGAGAGGACGCGAACACAGATCTCGTGGTGCTGGTCGGTATCGAGCCCAACGTGAAGTGGCGGACGTTCTGCCAGTCCATGGTGGAGGAGATGCAATCCCTGGGCGTTATCAAGGTAATCCAGGTTGGGGCGCTGCTGGATGCGGTTCCTCACACGCGGGACGTTCGCATCACAGGCACGGCGACCAGCCCTGATTTGCGGGGGATGCTACGAGGCATCCACGTGCGTCGATCGCGCTACACCGGTCCGACGGGGATCGCGGGAGTGCTAACGGATACGTTGCGCCGCGCAGGCATACCGACGGTGAGCCTGTGGGGCCATACGCCCCACTACTTGCAGGTGACGCCGAACCCGAAGGTAAGCCTGGGTTTGGTGCATGGGCTGGAGAAGCTGGTGGATATCAGCGTGCCGGTCGATGCACTCAAGTCTCAGGGCCTGAACTTCGAGCGCCGCGTTGAGCAGGCGCTCGACGGTGAGTCTGATGTGATGGCGTACGTGGAGAAGCTTGAAGCGCAATGGGATGCCAGGACAGAGGAGACGTCGTCGTCGACGACGTCCGAACCTGGGCCTGCCGGAATTGGTGCGGAGCCGGACGAGATTCCGGACGCTGATCAGGCGGTCGCGAGCATAGAAGAATTCTTACGTCAGGAGAGACAAGGGGACGGAGGCTCGCAAGATTAGGCCGGAAACGGTTCTGTCAGCCTTGACACTCTTTTAATAGTCTCTCTAGAATCGCGTAGATGTTGGGGACGCACCGCTCGAAGCACCGGGAAGGGATTCGACGGGGAAGTGTCCCCATTTTTGTGGCTTGGATTCCCCTGCAGTTAAGGATCGAAAGACCGCTCGATTCACCGTGCCCCCAGTGAGACCAGTGAACGAATCCTTGAAGGAACCGGCGGTTCAAGTTGACTAAGTATGTGTTTGTGACAGGCGGGGTGGTCAGCTCTGTCGGTAAAGGAATCAGCGCCGCTTCCCTCGGCCGGATCCTCAAGAGCCGCGGCTTGTCCGTAGCGATTCAGAAGCTCGACCCGTACCTGAACGTCGATCCAGGGACGATGTCACCGTACCAACACGGTGAGGTTTTCGTGACCAAGGATGGTTGTGAGACTGACCTTGACCTGGGCCACTACGAGCGGTTCATTGACATCGAACTCACGAAGAATTCGAACATCACGGCTGGACAGATCTATACGCAGGTGATCGCCAAGGAACGCCGTGGCGACTATCTGGGTGGGACGATCCAGACGATCCCTCATGTGACGAACGCCATCAAGGAGTTCATGCTCCGGGCCGCAGAGGAGCAGAAGCCGGATGTGATGCTCGTCGAGGTTGGTGGAACGGTCGGCGACATAGAGGGCCAGCCGTTCCTTGAGGCGATTCGCCAGATGCGTAGCGTCGTAGGGCGCGACAACACCTACTACATCCACGTCACGTTGTTGCCGCACATCGGCGCGACGGGTGAGCTGAAGACAAAGCCTACGCAGCACAGCGTGAGGGAATTGCGCGCCATTGGTATCCAGCCCGACGCCATCGTGTGCCGTGCCGACTTCGAGATCACAGAAGACATCAAGGACAAGATTGCGTTGTTCTGCGACGTGCGGCGCGACGCGGTGATCCCGATGTTGACCGTGAACAACATCTACGAGGTCCCTTTGGTGTTGGAGGACAGCGGCATCGGCGACCTGGTCATCGATGGACTGCACCTCGACGCGACACCACGGAACCTAGGCGAGTGGCGGGCGCTGGTGGAGCGCATGGCAAACACGAGGAAGAGTTTGCCCATAGCGGTCGTAGGGAAATATGCCGATCTGCCCGATGCCTACCTTTCCGTCAAAGAGGCACTGCGCCATGCGGGCCTTTTCCATGAACGCGATGTGGAAATCACGTGGGTTCAGTCTGAGGACATCGAACGTGACGGTCCCGAAGAATGGCTAGAGCACACTTCGGGGATCGTGGTGCCTGGTGGGTTCGGCGCTCGCGGCGTGGAGGGCATGGTCGACGCCGTGGCATACGCACGCGAGCAAGGCGTCCCTTACCTGGGCCTATGCCTAGGGATGCAAGTGATGGTGGTGGAGCACTCCCGTAGTCAGCTCGGGTTGGCCAGCGCCAACTCCACCGAGTTCAACCAGGAGACGCTGGACCCGGTGATCGACCTGATGCCAGACCAACGCGAGGTGAGTGAGATGGGTGGCACGATGCGGTTGGGGAACTACCCCTGCGAGTTGATGCCAGGGACGAAGGCGGCCAAATCGTATGGGATGCACTCGATCGTAGAGCGCCACCGGCACCGGTTCGAGTTCAACAACGCGTACCGCGAGATGCTCCAAGAGGCTGGGGTGCTGGCCAGTGGGCTCTCCCCCGACGGCCGCTTGGTTGAAATAGTTGAGAACGTCGACCACCCGTTCATGATCGGAGTGCAGTTCCACCCGGAGTTCCGGTCGCGTCCACAGGAGCCGCACCCGTTGTTCCGTGATTTCGTGGAGGCGGCATCATTGGTGCTCCGTCCTGGCACGCAGCAAGTGCTGCCATTGCCAGAAGAAGCGCAGCGCTGATCTCCTGCGGGTTTCGTCCGCCAAGAAGATTGACGCAAGGCCAATCCGTATTTTGCTGTGCGCTTGGTGGATACCTGCCACGTAGCATATCGGGAGGTTGCAAAGTTCGGCGGGAAGTTGTATGATGCCTCCGCTGCGTTCCTGC
>Ga0302123_10000048_pt1 | contig 87985 bp, 71 predicted proteins | sample CB21_321_MG_FD_203109 | JGI IMG/M metagenome (GOLD analysis project Ga0302123, IMG submission 203109) | Marine microbial communities from Western Arctic Ocean, Canada - CB21_32.1 | ecosystem: Environmental > Aquatic > Marine > Oceanic | place: Canada: Western Arctic Ocean | collected 2017-09-28 | reverse complement strand
TTGGCACGGAGGGTTCGCACCTGCACAATTGTACGGCAAGCTTGCAAACATCTCGTCGGATCTGCCTGGCCGAGCGCTACAAGATACCGGCATGTTCAAAGCCATCACGGGGGGTGATGCGATCCAGGCTCAGAGGAAGTACGGCCAACCGTTTTCGTTTGTTTCTTTCGCACGGCTTGTCTTCCCCGCGAATGAATTTCCGCGAGGGAACGATCCTACACAGGCCTTTACCGAACGATGGTCGGTGATTCCGTTCCCGAACTCGTTTCGTGGCACGGTCGAGGAGATCGGGCAGGACACTCTGCTCGCCCGGTTGACGGACCCGAAGGAGCTTTCCGGGGTGCTCAATCGAGCCCTGGACGCCTACAAGGGTCTGAAAGACGGGGGGCGATTCACCGAGTCACAGAGCACCGAGCAAGCACTCGGACGGTTGAAGGTCGCGAATAACGATCCGTTCATGGAATGGCTTGCTGTTCGAACGGTCTCGGAGCCAGCCGCTGAGATTCCCGCGAAGGACCTTCGTGCCGACTACGGACGGTGGGCAAAGGCGAAGCAGAAGCCCGAGCTCACAGACGCCCAGTTTGGCAAGGCACTGAAGCAACTCAGGCCGGAGGTCCAGACCAAGAAACGGGGACCGCGAGGTGAGCAGGAACCGCACTACATCGGAATCGGGCTGAAGGGGCCGTTCGATGCTGCCGGGGCGTAGCCGCCGTATCCGGGGTATCCGGGATACCCCTCACTTGTTTGATGAGGAAGGAAAGAAAGAGAGGGTGGAGAAAGAGATAGAGATCCACCCGGATACCTAGGATACGCAGTCGCACGAACGACCGTGAAAGAAGTGAAAGAAGTTGTCCAAGAACAAGTGACCAGCTCTGTCCCCCGAAGGGAGATGGGTATGCAGTGGCGATCGAATCCGGGCTCTGTTTCTGACCAGCTAACAACCCGGTCCCCGAAGCGCCGCTTACAAGACCCCCTTCCTTCGGGGAGCAAAGCTGGTCACTGAATCCGCTGCTGTCCGCGATGCCTACTGGACGACACAAGGTGTTGAGGGGGAATGGATGGGGGAAGAAGCTATGAAGGGACAGATGGATCAGCAGGGGAGTGGGCCTCAAGGTCCGCCTGAATCGGTCGTGGGCGTGAAGGCCGCTGCTGAGTTCCTGGGCATCAGCCCATCGAATGTGTATGCTTGGGTTGAGCGAAATCAGGTTCCTCATTACCGCATTGGGCGCTCGATCAAGTTCCGCGTCTCGGAGCTAGATGAGTGGCTCAAGCGATTCCACAACGGAGGAACCGAATTATGTCAATGAACAACACAGCGCCCCGTGGACGGGGCAGACCACGAGAGAGAGGAGGAAATGTCTATGAACGCACGGGAACGTCTGTTCTCTGGGTGAGGTACCGTGACGCCGCTGGTGGTGTAGTCCGGGAATCAACCGGGACCAGTGACCCAGACGTAGCCGAACGGTTCCTGAGGGACCGTCTCAACGCTCGGGACGATGGAGCGCTGGGTCTTCTGCTGGAGGGCAAGAAGCTCACCTTCAGCGAATGGGCGGATTGGTTTCTTGAGCATCGGTCGAAACCGCCGTTTCGGTCGGAGAAGACTCACGAGATGAACTTGCGCTGCGTGAAGCACCTTCGAACCGTTTTCGGTGACTTGCTGTTGACTGAGATCACAGCGGAAGCGATAGAGGAGTATATCGCTGTTCGTCTGGAAACTCGGCGGCGGGTTCCAACGAAGCTCGGATGCCGGATCGGGGACAAGCTGAAACCGAAGACTGTGCATCACGAGTATTCCGCTCTGAGGCGAATCCTCAACGTAGCTGTGAAGAAGAAGAAGCTCGGGGCGAACCCCTGTGACGGCGTGGAGTTTCCTGTGTCGCTGACGATTGGGACCCAGAAGCCACATATTGTCACGAGGGAGGAGCAACAGCGCATTGAGTTTGTCGCTGCATCGTACCTTCGGCATGTCGTCATCATCATGACCGAGATGGGGTTGCGTCCCTACAAGGAGCTTCTGAGGATGAGACGTGAACAGGTGGACTTGGAGAACCGGATCGTTCACATTCCTGATTCGAAGACCGAAGCGGGGGTTGCGGACATGCCGATGACAGAACGAGTCGCTGAAGCCTTCCGCGAACGGCTGGCGGAGATTCCTGCGGACTGTCCGTGGTTGTTTCCAACGCCTGTAGTGGGGTCACGGAAGCCCTACATCCAATCGCTCAAGAAGACGTGGAACACGACGCTGGAGAAGGCGGGGGTTCGGTACTTCCCGCTCTACAACCTTCGGCACACCTTCGCGTCGCGCTTGAGTGCGGGAGGGGTGGCAGACCGTTTCGTCACGCTGCTGTTGCGGCAGGGCGATGCCACGGTCTTCAAGAAGTACTCTCATGCTGACCTGCAGATGAAGCGGGACGCTCTTGCAAAGCTGGAGGTGCAGGAGCGGGATTCTCAATCGGAGGATTTAGGCACAGTCCGAGTCAACTGAGCGATTTTATGCACAGTTCTGACACAGTTCGCCCTTCTGAGGGCACTACAACCGGCGGTGGGTAAGACAGAGGCACTGATTCCAAGGGAGATAAATGGCGGGCCTGGAGGGACTTGAACCCCCGACCTACTGGTTCGAAGCCAGGCGCTCTATCCAGCTGAGCTACAGGCCCGCAGCCCCCATTTTAGGTGTTTGTCTCTCGTACTGTAGTGCTCAGAGCGCCTAGTTGCGTATAATAGTCTCACTTGGGCGTTTGGAGTCCATTCGGGAGAGAGTTATGAAGAATCGAACAGCGGGTCGGAGTGGTGTGGCGCAGGATGCTCTGTTGCGCCTAAGTGATGCGGTTGAGAACGCGCCGTATCTCTTTGGTAGCAGCGACGGGGCCAGGGTTCAGCAAGCCGCGTCATGCATCTGTCCCAACGATCCGGACGTGAGCGTCGCGGCTTCGTGCGGTGGAGCACCGGCAATTTCTCTTGCCGCTTCTTGCGGAAGCGATGGGCAGACGATCAGTTCCGTTGCTTCTTGCGGGGGAGCACCGGGTATTTCTCTTGCCGCCTCTTGTGTCACTGATGGAATGACCTTCGCTGCTTCCTGTGGCGGCGGTGGCGTCCTGCCTGAACCCGAAGGCGAGTAGCACCTCCCCGTTTCAATGGGAAGAGTCTTAATGAATAACAAAACATCTAAGGCTGAACTGCTTTCTATCAGCGACGCGATCGAGAACGCACCTTACGTCGTTGCTATGGTCGAAGGCCCCAGGCTTGGCCTGTCCGCGTCATCTGACGACCAGATCGAACCGACGGTTCGTCTAGCGGCCTCGTGCCGGGATGACGATTTCATGATCAATCGTGTCAATCGCCGGCCGGTGAACGAGAACTAGTCGGCCCATCGTCGCGGCTGGAGAGTTCACTCTGAAGCCGGATGAAATTGTAGATGTGCTTCATCAGTCCGGGCTATCGCTGCCCGAGTCACTGATTCCGCAGCTTACCGACGAGCCTAAGATTCCTGAGTTTGTCTGTCTCCCGAGCGAGCAGGCCGGGGAGCGGTATTACACGGAGGGCACGTTCGGACACGGCGCCAACCCTGATGCTTCGGCAGCGCGACTGATCGCGGTCGCCGAGATGATTGAGCGGCTTGCGCTCGCCAACCCGGATACCAGCAAGATTGAGACGGCCCGCTACTCGGGCGGTTCGGGACGGGCAGACCCGGCCCTATTCTGTCCTCATACGGAAGCGGAACTTGGCGAGATGCCGGAGTACCGCCGCGCGCTGCACGAGACTACCTACCAATGGTGGCCCGCGCGGGATCGGGCATCGGGTCGTTCCGTCGCGGTACCAGCACAACGAGTTTTTTTGCGGCTTGATTCGGAAGAGGATTTCCAACTGCGCCCCGAGCGGAACTGTACGGGTGGAGCCGTTGGGCGACGCGGTACGGACCAAGCGTTTCGCACGGGGTTGTTCGAGTCTCTTGAGCGCTACACGGCGGCGCGATCCTATCTTGATCAGCGGCAGCCGCTCAGGATCGTTGACCTACCGGCGCACCTTGTGGAACTTGCAGAGTATATGGAGCGGTATCGCCTCACGCCACATGTTTTCGATACCGCGACTGATCTCGACTTGCCGGCGGTGATGGTGCTCACGGTGGACGAGAGCGGCGTGGGACCGGCGATCGGAGTGGGCGCTCGTTGCGCGTCTACCTATGAGGAAGCGATTCGTCGCGCGCTGCTCGAGTCGATGCAAGGGCGCAGGGCGGCTCGTATGGATAGGGAAGCGCGTTTCCCCGGGGTGGTGGATGACCGGACACTCGAAGATCGTATTCACTACTGGTCTGGTTTGGATAGGCTGCGGGATCTGCGGCCGAGGTTGGAGAGCCCGCGTCGGGTGAGCTATTCAGAAGTCATTCGGCGGGATACGACGCCAGAGGTGGTCGAGACGCGGCTGCGTGAGCGTGGCTATCACTTGTTTGTGGCGGATGTTACTTTGCCGGAGGTGGCGGCACAGGGGTTCGAGGTTCTCAAAGTGGTTGTTCCCGAACTGCTGATGGCCTACTCGCAGGCTTGATGTGCCGGGCCGTCCCTATAATGGGACCGCGGGTCTGGATGGCCGGCGTCCTCGATGGTTGTCACGATACAGCGACTCGCAGTTGGTCTTTTGGCGCTGTTCTGCATTGCTCTTGGTTCAGGCAGAGCCGCCGAAGAATCGAAGCCCGGTGGTGGCGAGGATGAGGCCCAGGTCAACTTTGCTGCTGACGTCGAGCCCATCTTGAAGGAGCGTTGCGTGGGTTGCCATAGCGTGTCGCTCCAGACCGCGCATTTGCGTCTCGACGACAAGCGGGCAGCGTTCGAAGGTGGGGACTCCGGTCCTGTGATTGTGCCAGGGAATGCGGTCGAGAGTCTGCTCATCCGGCGGATTAGCGGCTCGGGTCTAGGCCTGCGCATGCCGCCGACGGGGGCGTTGCCGGATCGCGAAATAGCGGTGCTGCGGACCTGGATCGATCAAGGGGCGGAATGGCCCGATGACCAGGTGGCCGAACAGACAGCCACAGCACCAGTAATTCTCAGCGAGACCCACGCGGCGCTCTATGCCGCGATCCGCCGCAATGACTTTAGTGAGGTCAGCCGCATTCTCGCCACCGACGTGTCTATCGATGTGACGGACCGCTTCGGCGAGTCGCCGTTGATGTACGCCGCCCTTCACGCCGGCCCGGAAATCGTTAAGGGACTGCTTGACTATGGCGCTGATCCGAACGAGGCGAATGATGCCGGGGCGACGGCGCTGATACGGGCAACGGCGAACCGCGCCTCTGTACGCATCCTGATCGGGGCCGGAGCGCGGGTCGACGCTCGCTCGGCGATGGGCCGCACGGCTCTGCTGATAGCTGCCCGGCGTCCGGGATCGAGGCCGGTGGTGCGTGACCTCATCGGATCCGGCGCCAATCCAAACGCCAAAGACGTTCGCGGTGTGACGCCATTGATGGAAGCTGCCCGCACGGGCGACATCGACGCGATAGGTGAGTTAATTAAGGCCGGCGCTCGTATCAACGAACAGCGAACCAACGGCCGAACGGCGCTGATGGCTGCTGTGCGGTCCCGCAGGCAGGAAGCGGTTTGGTTTCTGGTCGACCGTGGGGCCGATGTGAACGTGCAAGCGCTGGAAGGAGTTAGCTCCAACAGCAAAGACACAGCCCTGACGATGGCCGCGGCCCGCGGTGTGCCCGGCATCGTGCGGGCACTGATTGGCGCGAATGCCGACCTTGAAGCGCGCAATGCGATGGGGTATACGGCGCTGATGCAGGCTGCTTGCTCGGACTACGTTGACGCCGCGATTGTTCGCGCCCTGCTTGTTGCCGGGGCCGATACCTTGCCCACGGGCGTGGATGGCGAGACGGCGCTGACGCTGGCCCGCAAGCGCGGCGATACGGAGATCGTGGAGCTTCTGTTGGAAGCGGACAAGGGGGTCGAATGAGGCGTGCGACGTCGTTGTCGTTGCTATGGTCGATCGTCTTGCTGATCTTCGCCGCGCCTTCGGTCGTGCGTGCGGAGGAGATCGGCACCGACCAAATTCGCGCTGCCGTGGACAAGAGCATGGCGCTGATCCAGAGCAGCCCGCCGGGGTTCTTCAAGAAGGCGGGTTGCGTCTCGTGCCATCACCAATCTCTGCCGGCGATGACGGTAGGTTTTGCTCGTGAGCGTGGGTTTGCGGTGGACGAGGCCAAGGCGCGGGGGTTGAACGAGACGGTTGCGACGATGATGCTTGCTCGACGCGAGAGTATGCTGCAGGCGATGACCGATGGTGGCGGGCAGCATTCGGTGGCGTATAGTCTTGGCGGGATGGCCGCGCAGGATCTGCCCGCCGATGAGATAACGGATGCGATGGCTGTCCATCTAGCTGCTGGGCAGATGGAGGACGGCTCCTGGAGTACCGCCCCGGACCGTCCGCCGGTGCAGTACAGCGACTATACGACGACGGCCCTGAGTATTTGGGGCTTGAGCAAGTACGCACCGGAGGGTCGCCGGGAGGTGTTCCAGGAGCAAATTGAGCGTGGGGTTGCTTGGCTCCTCGCCGCGCCTTCATCCGAAACGATCGAGGAAGCTGCATTCCGGTTACTGGGTCTGGGTTGGGGCGACGCGCCCGTCTCAAGACGCACCCCCTCGGTGCGGGACTTGATGCGGCTGCAACGCTCGGACGGCGGTTGGGCGCAGTTGCCGACTCTCGAAAGCGACGCATACGCGACGGGGCAGGCACTCGTAGCGTTGCATTTGGCCGGGGGGATGCCGGCGTCACACGGGGTCTACCAGCGCGGACTCGAATATCTGCTCAGGACGCAGCAAGAGGATGGTTCGTGGCGCGTGGCGTCGCGGGCGCGGCCTTTTCAGCCGTACTTCGAGAGTGGGTTTCCGCACGGGAAGGATCAGTGGATTTCCATCTGTGCAACGAGTTGGGCTACGATGGCGCTGATGTTTACGGAAGAACAGGTTGCGGCCGAGGGAGATGAGTGATGAAAGATGTAACTGTGCTGTTGTCCTGGGCGGTACTTGTTGTGAGTCTGGGATGCGGGCCGCAGCCGCCGGAGTCGGGTGATGCGGATGCGGTCGAGGCGTCTCCCGTTGAGATATCGGTCGAGCCGAACTCGCTTACGCCTGAAGAGGAAGCGGCAGGGTTCCAGTTGCTGTTCAATGGTGTGGACCTAACGGGCTGGGATGCTCTCGGTGGAAACTGGACGGTTGAAGAGGGTGCGATCGCCATCGCCGGTCCAGGCGGCGGAATCGACTACAACGCCAAGAAAGTGCCCGATGATTTTGAGTTGCGCTTTGAGTGGAAGATTTCAGCTGGCGGCAATAGCGGCGTCTACTATCGGCCGGGTCAGTATGAGTATCAGGTCCTCGACAATGATCTTCACCGCGACGGCAAAGATCCGCGAACGAATGCGGCGTCGCTTTACTACGCCTTTGCTCCTTCAAAGGACGTCACACAGCCGATCGGAGAATGGAATGCGGGGCGAATTGTTGCGCAGGATACACGAATCGAGCACTGGCTGAATGGCGAGAAGGTCGTGGATATCGATTACACCGATCCATCACTCGCCGAGTTGGTTGAGCGGTTGCGGGTGCGGGGCGGGGAAGTGACGGATCGCGGGCGCTACTTGCATTTGCAGGACCACGGCGATCCGGTTTGGTACCGCAGCTTACGGATGCGGGCGATTCGATAGGGCTGCTCTGGTATTGAGGAGCGGTGCTTGTTTGTATCGCCCGTTCCAGGGCTTGAGGTTGTAATCTGGATACCCACGGCTGAAGTCGTGGGCTTTCGTGTATTGGCCCCGTTGGGGCCTCGCGCGCGGCGATTGAAGCTGCGCTCGCTCGCATCCTGGAGGAACTCATGAGTTATCGATCTCTCATTGCCGGGCTTGTGGTGCTCGCCTTCGCCGGTGGACTGTCGGCCTTGGAGCGGCCCGAGGTGGAGTTCAAGATCTTTCAGTTTCCGGCGGATCGGATTCCGCGCATCGACGGCAAGACGGATGATTGGGAGATTGTTCCCGATTCGTACGTGATTGGTTCGGATCAGCTCTCGGACACGGTCAAGGGCAAGGGCACCAATATTGATCGATCGAGCCTGGACGTGAAGGTGACGGTGGGTTGGGTGAAGGGGATGCCGCATCTCTACGTGCTCTACGAGGCGTTTGACAACTATTGGGATTTCGCGCAGGCCGGCCGCCACAACGACATTTTCGAGTTGGTCGTCGATGGGGATCTATCGGGTGGTCCGTTGATCAAGACAATGCATCCGAACAAGAAACTCGACCCGATGAAAGCGCATTTCCTGTTCCACGGTTTGCATGCGCAGAATTACCACATCATGACGCCGCATGAAGGACAGGATTGGACGTTTGTATGGGGCAGCCAGCCCTGGGTGAAGGAACTGCCCTGGGCGAATGCGGCTTATGACTATGATTTCAAACCGGGCGAGAGCGGCAAGTTGGTCCTGGAATTCTGGATCACGCCGTTCGACTACGCTCCGCCCGAGCCGGAGCGCGCCGTTGTTTCAAAGCTCGAAGAGGATGAGGTGATCGGCATGTCGTGGTCGATTCTCGACTATGACGACGTGAACAGAAAGGACTACGAGGGATTCTGGAATCTTTCCCACAAGACGACGATGTACGGTGACGCCAACGATTTGGTCGCGTTTCGGTTGATGCCGTTGGACGAGCCGTTTCGTAAGAAGATCGATGCCGCGTGGGCCTTCCAAGTGCTCGATATGGATCGCCGCCTGATTGCTTTTCAGGACATGTCAGAGGGCGAGGTGACGTCGTGGAAGTGGGACTTCGGCGACGGGTCTACTTCAACGGAGCAGCACCCGCTACACGCCTATCAAAAGGCCGGGGAATACGTGGTCACGCTCTATATCGAAGGCCCCGCCGGGAGCGCGCGGCGGACGCGTGTGCGCGATGTCGCGGTGCGCTGAAGCCAGGCTTCGAACGGGTGAATGCATGTTACACTTGTTGCACTTATTCGTGTTTGGGTTCCACTCGCGCAACCCTCGCTTGTTCATGAAATTTCTCCGGTCCGAAGACGGTTCGATCCGTCTGCTTCCGCGCTAAACGCGCTCTTTCATGGAGGCCATCGTGCGTTCGATGCTTCTTCTCTCTTCCCTAGTATTCGTACTACTCGCTCAGGCGAGTTCGCTACTTGCCCAGCCGTCGACCGAAATTGGCGTCGAGGTGTCCCAGCGGGAGCGTCTTGCCGACGGTGATGAGTTCGATATGCCGCTCGATGAGTTGTTGCGCCGGGGGCAGTCAGTTTTTGAAGCGGAGTGGACACCGCAGGAGGGCGGAGGGCGTCCCGCGATGACGGGTGCGCGCAATCCCCTGGCCGCGCCTGAAGACCCTCTGGTCTTCCCGCGCAATTTTAACCGCGTATCGGGACGTGACTCGAACTCCTGCTCTGGGTGCCATAGCGTGCCCTTTGGGGACCCTGGCGGTGGCGGAGCGTTTAGCGCGGGCGCTTTCGTGGGCGCTGAGCGGTTCGACTTTGTCTCGTTCGATCACGACGTCACGCAACAGGGTGTCGCGTCGGTCGATGAAGAAGGCAAGTTCGTGACGCTCCCGACACTGGGTAACTACCGTGTTCCGCCCGGATTGGCGGGGGCAGGCTATATCGAGATGCTTAGTCGTCAGATCACGGCTGACTTGCAGGTGATTCGTGACAACACGGGCGCCGGCGAGTCGAATGAGCTGGTGAGCAAGGGGATTTCATACGGCGTGGTCGCGCGCGGCGCGGACGGGTCGTGGGATGTTTCCGGCGTTGCGGGCTTGGCTCCGCAATCGCTGGCGGGTGATCCACCCAGCCTCGCGGTGCGTCCGTTCCACCAGAGTGGCACCGCGGTTTCGTTGCGGGAGTTCACCGTGAATGCAATGAATCAGCATCACGGGATGCAGGCGGTCGAACGCTTTGGCTACGATCAGGACCCCGATGAAGACGGTTTCACCGACGAACTGACCCGCGCAGAGATCACCGCGACGGTTTTGTTCATCGCGACGCGCGGCGCACCGGGCCAAATGATTCCCAACAAGATGGAGTTTGAAGAGGCCATTTTTTACGGTGAAGAGCTATTCATGAACCTGGGGTGCGCGGGCTGCCACATCCCGCAGTTGCCGCTCACCGATGGGGGCTGGACCTTTACCGAACCCAATCCGTACAACCCGCCCGAAATTCTGGAGGTGGGCGAAGCGGAAACCTACTCGGTGGATCTATCGAGCGATGATTTGCCAGGCGTCCGGCTGAAGCCTGACAACAACGGTGCGGTGTGGGTTCGCGCGTTCACCGATTTCAAGCTGCATGACATCACGAGTGGTCCCGATGACCCAAACGCGGAGCACATTGATATCAACTCTCCCGGAGGTTCGGCGGCTTTCTTTGCCGGCAACCGGAGGTTTCTGACGAGACGGTTGTGGGGCAGCGCGAATGAAAAGCCTCACTTTCATCACGGCAAGTTTATGACGCTGCGGGAAGCGGTCGAGGCGCACAGCGGCGAGGCGCATTTCTCTCGAGAAGCTTTTCGCGGTCTTTCCGCGCAACAACAGGCGCAGGTGATTGAGTTCCTGAAGACCTTGCAAGTGCTTCCGTCCGGCTTTACGAACGAGATCACGGATCCGGCAGGGGCGCACAAGCTTGGGTGGCCGCCGCCCTCCATCTGGGCGTGGCGATTTATTCAGGGTGCGCGCCGCTAACGGCTCGCCGGGTGAACTTACGTAGTTTGGGCGCGCTGCTCGCGAGAGTGAGCGGCGTGGTTCCGCAGTAACTGTACGGCTCCCACGAGTTCATCGAAGAGGGGAAGAACCCCATCCCAACGCGCAGTATAGGTTTGCAGCCAGAGCGTGGCCCATGAAACGTGGAAGGCGACGGAGAGCCGCAGGGCCTTCATCCCAAAGTCGGGATCACTGGATTGTCTCGCCATAACGCGGCACACAGCGAAGAACCGTGAGAAATCATGACGGAGTTCGGTCAGGTAAAGCCGCATGATGCGCCGGCGACCGCTGACCAGCCGGTCACGGGCCACCGGCCCCAATACGGGATGAGTTGCAGCAAGCTCGGCGTCAGTCTCACAGAATAGCCGCGCCATTACACGGTATCGGTCCAGGCGAACCGCTTCCGATTTCAGCGCTGGCTTGTTCGACAAGGCTGGTGGCCTTGGCCGGGCCACCAAGAAGCCGATCGCGACGCCGATGCCGATGACGGCGCAGATAAAAACGGCTGTGATTAAGGCTTCCAATTCGATTCCAGTACGCCCAGGTAGATCCTGCCGTAGTGGTTATTTCCCTGCGTTGGCGTTATCGTCTCATATTTCGAGCTGATTTTGAATGCCCGGGCCAGATTTTCTTCGTACGACGAGCACGCTTGGAGAGACCCATTACCTGTTGGGCCGAGGATTCTTACGTACGACGATCTGGGCGGCCACTGAGGCCGCCCAGACGTTCTCGTTTCCCCAGTGCTATCAGCAGTTATCCGGCGGTGAAGGGGGAGGGTAGCATTGTGGGCATGCGGCCAGGACGTTCTCCTGCGGTGGCGCACTCGGCGCGACTCCGTAGGCAGAAGCGCCTTCGACGATGATCTTGCAGGTTGCGATAGCTAGCAGAAGTAGTTTCATTTTAGTCTCCTTGAGTCGTGTACAGTTGGTTAGAATGATGCCCTTCCGCGGCGGATCAAATCGGTCCTCAGAGCGTCCCTGGACCACAAGCCCTGGAAGGCTGCGTATCAGCGGTAGAACGTCGCTACCACCTATCGTGGACGCCCGTGTCGAGAGGAGACCGTTGCCCAATCGAGAAAGGATTGCCTGAATTGTATCCCCAGTACTGCTAAATAGGGCTAATACCCATGTGAAAGAGGCATCACAGAATCGACGATGCCTTGCCGCATGGAGCGAGCGAATAGATCGATGAAGGGAGAGGCACGTCAACGTGTTTAGGTATTCCGCCGGAATTGAGTCGCTGTGGTTCGGCGTAAATTTGTGTCAGTTGCTTTGGGCGGTGCGCATTTGGCGACTCGACTTGGGTCGAGTTCGCCCCTTCTTGCTTGCTTACCTGAGCATCGGTCTTCCCATGATCTGTAGCTCTTTCGCAATCCGATGGTTCGGCCCTGAAGAGGCCTGGGCCTACGAGTTGTTCTGGCGCTGGACACAGCCTCTGTATTGGGCGATCACTCTGCTCGTTCTGGTTGAGACGTACAACCACGTATTTGGTCGCCTCGGGGGTTTTCGTACGGCGGGTAGGCTCTTTTATCGACTGACGTCGGTTGGTGTGGGCGCCCTGTACCTCTGGATGATTCTTGTGGGAGATATGCCGGAGTCGTGGTACGAATTCTGGGGAGCGCATCAATGGGGCTTTTTTGTCGCGGCGGCCACATTCTTTTTCTTGATCGCAGTCTTTGCTCGGATTTTCCACGCACCGCTATCCGCCAATGATCAACTCGTGATCGTGACCTTCGGGCTCATGATCGCCGGCAGCGCTGCGGCTATGACCCTTCAAGAGATCTGGAGTGCCCGCGTCCATGAGGTCGCCATCGTCGTCATGCCCGCGATCTACCTTTGCATGTTCGGTCTTGCCGCTCTTCGTTTCTCCAAGCAAGGGGAGAACGCGAATGCGGAGGAAACCGAGGCATCGGTTGCCGAGGCGGAAATCTTAGAGAATCTTGACACCATGAATCGGGCGCTTGGGAAAACGCTCCGCAAATAGTCGAAACGTCAAAAGCTCACTGCCCCAGATCGTGGCAGAGGTGGCATGCCCGCGATACTTCCCGCTGCTGGTGGCAGTTCATGCACTGAATCATGCTGGTAGAGATTTCCTTGGCGAGGACATCCTGCTTTTCGACCGCGCCGTGACAGGTAGAACATTGCTCACCGGCCTTGATGTGGCTCGCGTGACTGAAGAACACGAAGTCCGGCACTTGATAGGCGCGCACCCATGGGAGCTTGCCGTCTCGTTCGGCTAGCGACGCGAGTTCCTGAATCGGAGGTCGGTCGGTGGCTACAGCGACGTGGCACAGCATGCATTGGTCGGGTTGGGGAAGCCCGGCTCGCTCTTTCTTGTTCGCGCCGGGGTGGCAATCGAGGCACTCCGCGCCGGCGTCGGTATGAACCTTGTGGCTGAAGGGGACGGGTTGGGGAGCGACCTGGATCGGCAGGTCTTCGACTTGGCCTTGGTAGCCGGTCTGAGCGTTCACGAGCGTCGCGAGTAGAAAGCTCGCTATAGGAGCCCATAGCTTCTTGAGCTTGAGAGTGCGACGGAACGGCATCGAGTTGCGGTGACACGCGGACGGACCTTGCAGGTCGTCCGCATTGATATTTTATCGTGACTTCTGCGGGTGTCTGGACCACACCCGGGTACTGGGTCAGTTTGATTCCGCTAGCCAAATTGAGAAGCAGGTAATGTTTGGCGGGGTGGCTCAAGCCCGCATCGGAAAGGACGCTGAAGCGCCCTGCATTGGAATTTTGGAAACCTCAACCGGCCCTAAAAGGACCGGCCTAGGCGCGCTTCGCGCGGAAACCGCCTGAAGGCGGTTGCGGAATTTAGGCCTATTTGAGGTTCCCGATGGGACTAGCTGCCCGTGTCAGATGTGTGCTGTGGGTGACAACCAGCCATTTTCGCCGGGCACCATGCCGGCAAGTTGTTGAAACTACAGCCGGCGCAAAAGGTGGCAGTCACCAAAGCGGAGCCATCCAACTTTAGACACGGGCTGCTAGACCTCGCATCACCGCCTCCGGAAGTCTTCAGTCCTTCAAACTGACCGGCGTCTTGAATCCGACACGGACTCGGGATTGCGATGAGTGCGATTGGTTACAATCGGGCTTGTCGCGGTTGTGGAACCGCCGCTTTCGTGGGCATTCTTTTTCGCTACGTCTTTCGTGAGATTTTCGTCAGTACCCTGATCGGGACGCTGCTGTTCACCCTCGTTCTGTTTCTGCAACAGATCGGCACGGTGATGGAGCTGTTGATCGGGCCCAACCTGTCGGGCCGCGAAACGCTCCATCTCTTTCTGCTGTACTTGCCGCAGACATTGGTGTTGACCATCCCGATGGGCGTGCTGGTCGGTGTGCTGGTGGGCCTCGGCCGGATGTCGACGGACGGCGAAATCACGGCCATCCGTGCGGCGGGTATCCCAGGGCGGCGGTTAGTTCTCCCCATCGCGGCGTGGGCATTGCTAGGCGCGACAGCGAGCGCGCTGACGACGCACTACCTGAACCCGTGGTCGCAGCGCCAGCTGCAGGGCATTCGTGAAACGTTGAAGATCTCGCAGGCCACGGCGCAGGTTCCGCCGCGGGTCTTCATCGAAAGCTTCCCCGATTATGTGCTCTATGTGCGTGATGTTCTGCCGGGCGATGCGGTGCGTTGGCGCCACGTCTTCATGGCCGACATGAGGTCGCCGGAGTTGCGCGGCTCGGTGAGCGGCTTGAACGCGACGGTGAGCGGGCCTCGGATTATTCTGGCTGAAGAGGCTTTTGCGATTCCGATTCTGGACCAGAACCGCGTGCAACTGAATTTACCTTCCGCGAGCGTCTACGAACAGTCTTTTGATGCCGATCAGTACCAGTTTGCCGAGCATGGCAACCTCGACAAGGTGCTTGATTTTGAAGCGGCGCAGCCGGCCGCCGGTAGCGCAGCCCTCGAACAGATGAGTACGGCGGAGCTAGCCGTAGCGGTGCGCGATGGTGAACGGCCGATACTGGCGGAGGTCCAACTGCATCAACGATTTGCGTTTCCGCTGACGTGTCTCATCTTCCCGATGGTTGGCATTCCCTTGGCGATCAGTTCGCAGCGATCGAGCCGCTCGGTGGGCATTGTATTCGGAATCGTATTGGTTTTCGTCTACTGGATGATCTGGTTGGGAGGCGTGGCGCTGGCGAGTGCGGAGGTGCTGCCCGTGGGGCCCGCCTTGTGGATGGGGAATGTGATCTACGGCATCGTGGGATTGGTGATGCTGGCGCAACTGGACGCACCGAATCGCCGCGACTGGGCCGCGGTGGCGCTACGGCCGTTTCGCATGCTCTCTGCTCGATTGCGTTCGCGGGGCTCAAGGTCCGCGGACGTCGCCGCGGGGGATACGGATGCTTCTGGCGAGCGAGACGCCACCGAAACCGGAGAAGAGGCGGAAAGTTCGTCACAGCCGTTCTTCCCGATCGCGGACCGCTACGTGCTTTCCATGTTCTTGTACTACTTCGTCGCCGTCGTCGCGAGCTTCGTGATGATCTGGTCTGTGTTCAGCTTCTTCGAGTTGCTGGGCGATATGCTTGAGCGCGACAAGCTCGGTTCGTTCATCCCATACATCTACTACTTGATGCCGTTCCTGCTCTATGAGACGGCGCCGCTGGGTGTGCTTGTGGCGACCTTGATCACGTTCTTCATCCTTGCGAAGCATCATGAGTTGACAGCGTTCAAGGCGAGCGGCATCAGTTTGTATCGGCTCGCGACGCCGATCTTCGTTGTCTCGTTGCTGTTGAGCGGTTTGCTGTTCTCGATGGACCAGCGCTATCTTCCCGAGACGAACAAGCGGCAGGACAGCATTCGCAACGAGATCAAGGGCCGGCCGGCGCAAACCTATCTGAACCCGGACCGGCAATGGACCTTCGGGCAGTCGGAGCGTATCTTCTTTCACAGTTTTTTTGACTCAGAGAACAATGTGCTTGCCGGCGGCGTAAATGTTTATGATCTCGACCCGGATACGTTCAAGCTACGCCGCCACATTTCGGCGCAGCGTGCGCATTGGGACAACACGCAGAAGGCATGGGTGTTCGAGCAAGGCTGGGTGCGCGTGATCAGCGGCGACCGCGTTGAGAGTTATGACAAGTTCGACAGCCAACCTTTCCCCGACATTGAGGAAGGGCCGGGTCATTTCTTCAAGGAAGAGAAGCAGTACCGCCAGATGAATTGGCGAGAGCTGAATACCTACATCAGCGACCTGACCCAGGTGGGTTTCGATACGGTTCAGTTTCAAGTGCAGCTTCACAAGAAGCTGGCCTTTCCGCTGTTCGCGTTTGTGATGGCCGTACTAGCCGTGCCGTTCGCGATGTTGGCGGGGCACCGCGGCGCGTTTACCGGAGTGGTTCTTTGCATCGGCTTGGCGGTTGCTTACTACTCGCTGAACGCCTTTTTTGAGGGACTGGGCCGTCATAGTCAGCTCAGTCCGGCGATCGCGGCATGGTCGCCGAGTATCATTTTCGGACTAAGTGGAACGTATCTGTTTAGCCGTGTGCGGTCTTGAGAACCGGACTTGGAATCAATCATGTTGAAGAAGATTGAGCAGGCGCGTGAGCGCTTGTGTGAGTACTTTTCGCCTACGCCGACGCTACGTTCCGACGTCCTGTCGCGCGAGCACGATGGCGTCGTTTGGCTGAAGCTGGAAACGCAACAGCCGACGGGGTCGTTCAAAGTTCGGCCGTCGATGAACAGTATGTTGGCTCACCTGGAGCAGGCTCGGGCGAAGGGCGTGGTGACTTCGTCATCGGGGAATTTCGCGCAAGGCGCGGCCTACGCGGCGGGGCTTTTGGAGATTGACCTTCAGGTCGTGATGATGAAGAGCGCCTCGGCGTTCAAGAGACAGCGGACCGAAGAGTTGGGTGCGACGGTCGTCCTTTGTGAGGACACGTTTAAGGACCGATGGGATACGACGTATCGGATCGAGCGGGAGTCCGGGCGATTGCTGATGCACCCCTACGATTCCGAAGAAACGATCGCGGGCGACGGGACGATTGGTCTTGAGTTGCTGGAGCAGATCGACGGGGATTTCTGCGTCGTGGTTCCGATTAGCGGCGGCGGCGTGGTGTCAGGGATTGCGACGGCGGTGAAGGAGAAACGTCCGGGGTGTCGCGTGGTGGGTGTGCAGCCGGCGGCGAATGGATCGATGGCCCGCTCGGTGGCGGCGGGCGAGCGCGTGATGGTGACTCCCGGGCCGACGCTGGCTGACGCTCTACTGATCGCTCAACCCGGCGAGCTGACTTTCGAGATTGTGCAGCGGTACGTCGACGACGTGGCCGACGTGGAAGAGGACGAGATTGCGGGCGCGATCAAGCTGTTGGCCGAGCAACAGAAGCTTGTGGTTGAAGGCGGTGGGGCGGTGGGTGTCGCGGCGTTGCTTCACGACAAGATCGACACGGGCGGGCTGCCGGTGGTTTGCGTTCTGACGGGCGGGAATATACTGCCCAGCAAGTTGGCGGAGATTCTGGCGGCGTAGGTTCCGCGGAAAAGCGTTTCTCGCAAAGGCGCTAAGCGCCGCAAAGCTCGCGAAGGTTGGTTGGGCTGGGTTGGCGGTTATTCTGCTTTAGGGCTTGTTGGACGTTTCGGCGGGATCTGGTTCTTCCGGTGTCAGCTCGGGTATGTCGCAGGCCTCGGCGAAGGGCTTGACTGCCTCGTCCACTCCTCGTAGGTCGAACTCGGTTACTGTTTCCTCGGAGCCTCTTGGCTTGAAGCCGAAGAGCATCCGTTCATGCCCCAGCATTTGCTTGAGGACTGATGCCGGCTTGTTGAAGAACAGGGCGTCTTGTTCGGCCGAGGGTTCCATGCGCACTGTTTCCGGCTCCAGCGTGTCGAAGCGAACCCGCACGGTGGCGTATCTCGCACGGCCGACCTCGGGTGGCGCGCGGACGAAAACGTATCCTTCGACATCTTTGCCGGTGCACATGAAACTCATTTGTGGCGTTAGCGAGGATGTCCCTCTCACTGTTGCGGAATCCATGACTTTGAGATCGAGGAATACGGTCTTGATGTCATCAAGGGGCGATGACTCGATGCGAACGTCCCACTCACCTGTGGGCGGAGCGTTCGCCTTCTTGGGTGCTGATCGGCGTTCCTGGCGCGGAAACGGCAAGAGAGTCTTCGTGGCAGGCTTCGCCTCGGAGGTGGCAGGTGCGGTCTCGGCATCGGGTTCCGCCGGCGCAACGGGACCGGGGGCGGGCCAGAACGCGGAGATCAGCATGCCCAGGAGAGTGATGCCGAGTAATCCGGCGGCTGCTTTCTTCCACCACTCAGGGAGTGTGTCGAAAGTGAGTGGAGCCGCAGGTACATCCGCCCCGCACTTCGAGCAGAAAGCCGCTCCTGGTGGGATCGGGCTGTCGCACTCCTTGCACTTTCTCGCCGGGCCGGTCGCGGGGGGCTCGGAGGGTTGAATGGTATCTCCTCGTTCCGTATCGGTCATGGCCTGGCCACGTGGCGGGAACACGGGCTACGAGACTAGTATGCCACTCCTTGCCGGCTTGCCGCGAGCATCATGAAGGGATGAGATACGGACCCTTCAGGGCCGCGGGCACGGCATGCCGTGCCCCTACCATTCCCCGAGTGGAGCAGGTAGTCGGCTACCAGGGCATTTGGCGTTTGGTGTAGCGGCGGCCCTTGTCGGCGGTGGCGGCGTTGGCTCCGGCTCCGATCTTGACGCCTTCGTCGATCATGGCCTCGACGTCGTTTTCACGCACGGTATTGAGGAAGGCGATTTTGTTCTTCTTGCAGGCATTGAGAACGGTCCCGCGGGCCTCACGCATCTTGGGATGCAGCATGATGTTTGGCCCGTGACCGTCGGGGAGGTCGAGCGAAATGCCCATGTCGCCGGGTCCCCACTCGGCGAAACCGATACCGGGGACGGCGGTGACTTTTTCCGCATTGGCGAGCGCGTGTTTGTCCTCGACTTTGAGTCCGAGTAGGAACTCGCCGTTCGGATTGAGAGGCCAGGGGTCGGCTTTCGTCATGTATTCAGCCGCGGAGATGCCCCAAATGCGTGATGCGTAGCCCTGGCTGCCGTTTCCGAGGAGACCTTCGCCGAGGCCGGCGGCGGCGGGCTTCGCTTGTGGATAGCGAGCAGCACGCACGAGCCATTTGATGGCCTCGGGCTCGCGTGCGTGGCAGAGCAGAATGCCGTGAATGCCGCATGCTAGCGCTTGCTGCGCGACCCAGAAGTTTGCCTCCATGTGTGCGGCGGAGATACCGAGCACGGGCAAAGTCGCGATGACCGCGGGCGTGCGGTGGCCGCTCTTGGTGGGGCCTCCGTCGACTAGACCCTGCATGAAGCTGCGCAGAGCCGTGAAGTCGAGCGCGCCGTGTTCCATCTCGTAGTTGATGTAGTCGGCGTGGGTTTGGGTGAGTTTCTTGCCTTCGTCGTAGCCACCATGTCCACCGGCGTAATAGATTGGTTGGCCGTCCGCGAGTAGCTCGACGGCCTTGTTGATTCGTTTGGGTTTGTAGTCCGACGCACCGGCGGCGGAAGCGGCGCCAGCGGCCGCGGCGGCAAGCAAGGGGGTGGAGAGGAACTGTTTGCGTGTCATCGTGCATGACGATAGACCTTTTGGCGGGTGCTCGTCAAGGTGCTGATTCGCTATTTCGGACTTGTTCGAGTGCGGGATGAGGCTTGGAAAACTGATGTGACCTACCGACCATTGACGGTACAGTCGTGAGGATTGCAAGTTAGAATAGGACCGGTAGCTTGTTCACCGCGATGTATAAGGCATTCAGCAACGTGTTTCAAACGCGACCCATTCTCTCTTTAGCCTTTGTTTCGGCTGCCATCACGTGTCCGGTTGTGTTGCCTGGGGGCGAGCCTGCCGCGAACGCGGAGGCTACGTTTGAGCAGTATTGCTTTGCGTGCCATGGCGAAGCGACCGCGACGGCGGGTATCGACCTCAAGAAGCTGACGGCGGAGGAGTCGGTTAGCGAGAGCTTTCGGCAATGGGAGAAAGTGGCGGTGGTCCTTGAGCAGGGCAATATGCCGCCCAAAGGCATGCCGCAACCGACTGCTGCCAAGCGGCGGCAAGCGGCGGACTGGATCGTCGGGGCTCTCGATGAGTATGCGGCGAAGCATGCGGGCGACCCTGGTCCGGTAACGGTCCGGCGGTTGACGAGCGGCGAGTATGCGTATACGGTTCGCGATCTCACGGGGCTCGACCTGAACATGGAGCGCGACTTTGCTGGTGACGCGGTCGGCGGCGAAGGGTTTACGAACTTCGGCGATGTGCAGTTCATGGCCGACGCGAATATCGAGAGCTATCTCGAAGCGGCGAAGAAGATTGCCGATCACGCCGTGATCGGATCGGGGCCGCTGGACTTCTTCGGCGACCCGGGGATGAGCGGCTTTGAGCTTTCGGCGATTCACCGGATTCACGACATCTATCGCAAGCACGGTTTTCGGGCCGTGGCGGCCGAGGGCGGCCGGGCGTTTGGGCTTGCACGTTACGGAAACGCATTCTATGCGGCGTGGCGGTATCGTCACCGAAAAATTCTGGGCGAGCCGAATGTATCGCTGGAAGAACTGGGCGCGCGGCATGGCTTGAGCCCGCGCTTCACGCGGCACATTTGGTCTGTTGTTCAACAGGATGCTCCGACGTTTCCGTTGTCGGCGGTGGTTTCACGCTGGCAAGCCTTACCGACGCCGGTGGGTCCTGGTGATGTAGACTCGGCGGCGGTGCGGAAGCAGTGCGGTGAGATTCAGGCGTTCGTGATTGGCTGGCCGCGCGAACTGTTTGCCGCGGGCGCGTTGGCGGCCGGTGGCGCGGGAGATGAACGGGCGCTGGTGATTACCGATGCCTCTCTCGCAGCCTCGAAGAGCGGGAAGGTGAACTACTTACAGCGCTTGCCGGAAGGCGGGGAGGCGCGGGCCCACTTCAACATCGCGTCGATGGATTCCGACTCAGCGGAAACATCGTTTGTCATTTGGCGGAATCCCACGGTGCAGGTTCGCGGCGAGGACCGGAAGACGCCGGAACATCAGCCGCTGCGGTCGTTTCTGGATGAGGCGACGGTAGCGAAGCTCGGGTTCGGCAAACATCCCGGTGGCGACGAGATTGGTCCGAATGACTTCGTCATGGCGAGCGATACGACGTTTGTGCTGGATGTGCCGCTGCCTGCATCGGCCCGCGGGCTGAACATCAAGGCGGATGTGGAGATTGATTCCGGCACGGGCGGAAGCGCGGTACTGCGTTGCACGGTTTCCGAGGCGGAAGGGTTTTCGCAAGGAACGCCGGCCTGGGTATTGCTTGCGGATACCGAGAGCGACGGCTACCGCCGCTGGAAACGAAACGTGCTGGAGTATGCCGCGAATCTGCCGCAGACCTCGCACGGTGAACCGACACCTTCGGACCGTGACCCGATTCCTGCTCCGCTTGACAACACCTACAACCAGCCCGAGCGCGACCGCTTTCACTACCGTGTGAAGTACTTTCGCGACGATGCGTTTCTGGTGGACAAGATGCTGGACGACGCGACAAGCGTGAAATTGGATCAGGCTTGGGCGGACGCGATGGCGTCGTTTGAGTTCCACGACGCGTTTCTCGATCTGTTGGAAAATAAGTTCGATTTGGGGATTGATGGGCAGGGCATCGCGGACCTTGATGACAAGGAGATCGTGGCGTTGCCCGCTGAGCCGCGCCCGTATGTGAAGGCGCTGCGTGACGAATACAACAACGTGGTGGCGGTGCAGATGGCCGCGCATCCACGGCACATCGAGGACTCGATTGCGTTCGCGAGCGAAGCTTGGCGGCGACCGCTATCGGAGAAAGAGAAGGATGACCTGCGGCGTTTCTATTCGACGATGCGGGAGGACGGCGGGCTGGACCACCGGAAGGCGATCCGCGCCTTGCTGACGCGGGTATTGGTCGCGCCGGCATTTCTGTACAGGCTGGAGCAGCCGTCGGCGCCGTCGGGCGTGACGCAGTTGTCGGATTGGGAGTTGGCGAATCGGATGAGCTACTTCTTGTGGTCGTCGAAGCCGGACTCGGAATTGCGACGGGCGGCCGAGGCGGGGGAGCTAAGCGATCCGAAGCAGGTCGAGAGACAGGTTCGGCGGATGCTGGCGGACCCGAAAGCGCGGCGGCTGGCGACCGAGTTCTTCGGGCAGTGGCTGGGCTTCTATCGCTTTGACCAGTACCGCGGAGTGGATGCCGAGCGCTTCCCTGAGTTCACCGACAAAGTGAAGGCGGCGATGCATGACGAATCGGTATCGTTCTTTGAGTACATCATTCGCGAAGAGCGACCGGTTCGAGAGATGGTTTCCGCCGACTATACGTTCCTCAACAAGGTGCTTGCGGAGCACTACGGAGTCGCAGCCGATGTTGCGTTGACGGACAAGATCGAGCGCGTGGCTGGCGCAGATGTGCCCGAGCGGGGCGGGTTGTTGCGATTGGGCGCGGTGCTGACGGCGACTTCGGCGCCGCTGCGAACGAGTCCGGTTAAACGCGGTGACTGGGTGCTGCGGCGCGTGCTCGGAACGCCGACGCCACCTCCTCCGCCCGACACGGGGTCGATTCCGGCCGACGACAAGCTGTTTGGCGAGCAAACGGTGCGGCAACGGTTGGAGGCGCATCGAACGAGTCCGTCGTGCATGAGTTGCCATACGCGGATCGACCCGCTGGGATTTCCGCTCGAGCATTACGATGCGGTGGGCCGTTGGCGGAGTGAGTATTCGAACGGCAAGCCGATAGATGCCACGACGACGCTGGGTGAAATGCACATCGAAGGTGTCGATGACCTTGTCGAACACCTGCGTGCTGAAGAGAAGCAGGTGCTTCGAAACTTCTCCGGCAAGTTGCTGGGATATGCGCTTGGGCGTACCATATTGTTGTCGGACCAGCCGCTGGTCGATCAGTTGATTGAGGCCGGTGGTGGTGCCAGCTTTGCGGACTTGGCGGTGGAGATTGTTTCGAGCCGGCAGTTCCGGTATCAGCGCGGGCGTGAGGATATGGCCCCGGCGGCGGTGCAGAGCGGCGAGTAGCGGTTTCAAGGAAGGTACGGGATGAAACGGAACGAATCAGGAAGTGCACGACCGAGAGTTTCGCGGCGGAATTTCTTGCGGGGCGCCGGCGTGGCATTGACGTTGCCGTGGATGGAGTCGTTGCCGCTTTGGGGCGCGGAGGAATCGGCTGTGACGGCGGCCGCGGCGAATGAGCCGCCGCTGCGTTTCGGCATCCTCTATTTCTCGAATGGCGTTGAGCCGGCGCACTGGTGGGCGAAGGGCTCAGGCGCGTCGATGGAAGTCGGTCCGGGGCTGGAGCCGATGCGGCCGTACCGCGAGGACATCACGTTCTTGAAGGGGCTCTATAACCAGAAGGCCGTTGATTCGTCGAGCCCGCACTTGGGGCGGATGCCGAATATGCTGTCGGGTGCGGAGGTGAGCCTTGACCCGGCAGACATTCGCGTCGGGAAGACGATGGATCAGGTGCTGTCGCAGGAGATCGGGCATCGGACCGCGGTCCCGAGCATGGTGATGGGGATCGAGCCGAACGAGTTGCGGCTCGAAGACGGCGTCTCGATGATCTACGGGTCGGCAATCTCATGGGCGTCGGACACGAAGCCGGCGACGAAGGAGATTTATCCGGCGCGTGCGTTTGACCGCCTAGTGGGTGACGGCAAGGGCAGGGAACTGGACAAGAGCATTCTCGACGCGGTGCTGGAGGATGCGCACGGCTTGCAGCCTAAGGTGAGCCAGAGCGACAAACGCAAGCTCAATGAATACCTGGAATCGATTCGCGACATCGAGAAGCGGATTGAGCGGGCGTCACGCGACGAGCGCCTGGAAGGTTGGCGGCCGAGCATCTCGGAGCCGAACCTAGAACGCCCGGCGAACGACTTGCCCCAAGACGTTCCGGACCACATGAAGCTGATGTTGGACATCACCGTGCTTGCGTTCCAGATGGACAAGACGCGGATCGCGACGTTGATGCTCAACAACGATCTGTCGCAGATGAACTTCGGGTTCCTTGATGGGGTGAAGGGCGCGCTGCATCTTGACCTGACGCACAATGGCAAAGATCCAGGGCTGGAAGCGATGTATCTTCGGACGAACCAGTTCCACATTGAGCAGTTCGCTTATTTGCTGGAGCGGATGAAGTCGATTGATGAGGGCGGCCGGTCGCTGCTCGATAACTCGATGATGATGTGCTGCTCGAACCTGTTCGATGGCGACAAGCACGAAGCGGACGAAATGCCGATCCTGCTGGCAGGACGCGGCGGCGGGTTGAAGCCGGGCCGAGTACTCGACTATCTGGGAAAAGGCGACGACAACCGCCGGGCTTGCAGCCTGTATTTGTCGCTGATGGACCGGATGGGTGTTCGGCTCGACCGCTTTGGGGATACGGATCAGCGGCTAGTTGATCTGTAGCGGACAGGCTTTCCCCAAAGTCACCGGCCCGATGTGGGACCGGAACTTTGCTCCCTTTTTCTCGTAGGAACGTGCTGTAGGGATTAGTGCGTCTTCTTCTCGACGGGAAAGCGACTGAATGGTATTGGAAGCGATCGGTGCTTTGCTTGAAGTGGTGGCTGGGGTGTTCTGGCTTGCCGGTGAGATGGTGGTGGCCTGGTGGCGCCGACGTCGCCGGAGGCGGGAAGCTGAGGAAGGCTAGAAGGCCGGCGCCCAGGCGGTCCTATCAGTGCTTCGCGGCTTCGCCCCAGAGCTTCTTGAGGCGGGCGTCTCGGCCGCAGCCCCAGCGGTAGTAGTTGTACCGCACGGGGTTCTTCGTGTAGTAATCCTGGTGGTAATCTTCGGCGTCGTAGAAGGGGGTGGCGCTTAGGATCTCGGTCTTGATGTCGCCGTTTAGTTTCCCTTCGGATTCGAGAGCGGACTTGGAGGCTTGGGCGGCGGCGAGTTGCTCTTCGTCAACTGCATAGATGGCCGAGGTGTAGTGGGGGCCTTTGTCGCAGAATTGGCCGCGGCCGTCAAGTGGGTCGATGTTGACCCAGAAGACTTCGAGCAGTTGTTCGTAGCTGACGCGCTTGGGGTCGTATTCGACGCGGATGGCTTCGCGGTGGTTGGTTCGTCCGGAGGAGACCTGCTTGTAGGTCGGGTTGACTTGCTTGCCGCCGGTGTAGCCGGACGTGGTGGAGAGGACGCCGTCGAGTTTGTCGAAGGGCGGCTCCATGCACCAGAAGCAGCCGCCAGCGAAGATGGCGACGCCGGTTTCGCCCTGCTTCGGGGCCGCCGAGGCGGCCACCGCTAGTCCGAGAACCAGCAGGAATGTTGTCAGCGTGCTACGGAACCGCATGGTGGTGCCCCTTTCTTCTATCTTTGAACTCGTTCGATGGTGGCTACTCGTCGGATGCGACTGGGTCACCCGGTTTGAAGGTCATCGCGTCGCCGTTCATGCAATAGCGTAGGCCGGTGGGGCGTGGTCCGTCGTTGAAGACGTGGCCGAGATGCCCGCCGCAACGGCTACAGTGGACTTCGGTGCGGGTCATGAAGAAGGCGCGATCTTCCGTGGTCCCGATAGCGTTGTCGAGGGGCTTCCAGAAGCTGGGCCAGCCGGTGCCGCTTTCAAACTTGGTTTCCGAGGAGTAGAGCGGCAGATCGCAGCCGGCGCAATAGAATGCGCCTTGGCGCTTCTCCTGGTTCAGAGGGCTGGTGCCGGCACGCTCGGTACCGTGCTTTCGCAACACGGAGTACTGCTCGGGGGTAAGGAGTTGACGCCACTCTTCATCGGTACGGGTCACTTCGAATCTCCTGGGCTTCTTGGCTTGCGCGCCCGCGCCGAGAAGGAGGGCGGCGGCGCCGAGGGTGAGTTGTCGTCGGGTTGGTTTGATCATCTTGGTCTCCTGATGTCTACCTGTTGATTCGACGCTAAGGGGCTGGCGGTTACTGTTGTAAGGCAACTAATTCTAGTGTAGTACGGGTTGTTGGGCCCGCTCTTTTACAGTCGCGGCTCTGCTGCTTCTGGCATGCGCTTCCCGGTCAGGCTGGTGGTGGGGGTTTCATGTCGCTGATGACTTGGCCGGCGCGGATGCAGTGGACGGGTTGGATGTCGCGGTCACCGGTTTCGCTGTTGCCTAGGCTGTCGGTGAGCGTTGTCTTCTGATTGACGACGCGGAAGAGCGTCAGGTCGGCGACGGTGTCGGGCGATAGGGAGCCGAGGTCCTTGCCTTCGTCGATGAGTTCGGCGGGGCCGAGAGTGGCGGTCCGAACAACGTCGGGGAGCGAGTAGCCAAGGTGCAGAAACTTCGCCATGGTGCGGCCGTAGGTCCAAATGGGACCTTTGACGTTGCCTTGGTGAATGTCGGTGGAGAGGGAGTGCAGCGGGAAGTTATGTTTCTTCGCGTTGCGCCCGGCTTCCCAGGCGAAGCTGCCTGCGCCATGGCCGAGGTCGAAGCGGATGCCGCGTTCGAGCGCTTTCCAGGCTTCTGAGACGGGCCGTCCGTTGGAATGGAAGATGCCCATCGGATAGCCCTTGAAGCAATGGGTGACGATGTCGCCGGGGCCGAGCAGGTTGAGGACTTCTTGAATCAGCGGCGGCGCCATGCCGATATGCGCCACGACGTGGGTACCGGTTTCACGCGCGGCCTGGACGGCGAGTTTGGTCGGCATGATGCCGAGGTTGCCGGCGTGGCGGTTGGACGATAGAACTTTCACGCCCTTGAGGACGTCCTTGTTTTCCGCGATGGTCTTGATGGTCAACTGCTGGTCGAAGAGTTCCCAGTCACCTTGCATCGGCGTGCCGGGCTTGTTGCGGTAGGCGGCGGCGTTGACGAAGCCTCGGACACGGGTGACGGACTTATCGATGATGGTGCGGCGGAACTCGTGGAATTCGGTGGCGCGGAATCCGCCGGGGTCGGCTACCGTGGTGACGCCCACGTGAACGCCCGCATCTTTGTCAGGGTGAACGGCGTTGGAGCTGCTGCCGAAGAAAACGTGGGCGTGCAGATCGATCCAACCGGGGGAGACATAGAGGCCCTTGGCTTCGATCACGCGAGCAGCACGGCCGCGGGGCAGGGTGTCGGCGACGTGCACGATCTTGCCGGCTTTGATGCCGATGTCGGTGATCTTGTTGATCTCGTTGTAGGGGTCGACGACGGTTCCGCCGCTGATGATGAGGTCGTAGGAGTCGTTTGTGTCTTGAGCTTGCGAAGTTGCGGTGAAGGTCGCGGCGGCGGTCGTTTTGAGGAAGGAGCGTCGCGTGAGCGGGTTTGCGGTTGCATTGGGCATGGTGGTCTCCAGCGGTATTGAAGCATAGATTGTTGTTGGGGTGATCAATGCTTGGGCGTTTTCCGCGTGCTTCGCCCGCGGGCGCGTAGGTTGACACCCGCGCCTCCTTTCCTACTGTGAGCGCTTGCTATGCTTACTTGGCGATGATGTCTCGATGTTTATTGATGATGGTTGCGGTGGCGACGGTGGCAATGGCCCAGGAGACGCCGCAGGCGTTTGTTGGAGGGCGGCTGATTCTGATTGAGGGCGCGGAGGTCGCGCGGGCAACGTTGGTCGTGCATCGCGGCAAGATTGTTGCGGTGGGGGCGGATGTGGCGGTTCCGGCGGGCGCTGATCGGCACGATGCGTTCGGGAAGGTGATCATGCCGGGGCTCGTGGATACGCATAGCCATGTGGGCAATGTGGAGGGCGGTGATCAGAGTGCCCCGATGCATCCGGAGGTGCGGACGTTCGACTCGATCAATGTGCGCGATGCGGGAATCCAAAAAGCGCAGGCCGGAGGGATCACGACGGCGAACATCATGTCGGGCTCGGGACACTTGCTGAGCGGCCAGACGACGTATGTGAAGTTTCGCGACGGCAAGGTGATCAGCGATTTGCTGCTCTACAACGGTGACGGCAGTGTCGCGGGCGGCATCAAGATGGCCAACGGTACGAACTCGCGGAAGAAGCCACCTTTCCCCGGAACGAGAGCGATGTCGGCCGCTCTGGTCCGGGAGCAGTTTGTGAAGGCGCAGGAGTACCGCGGCGAGGTTGCTCGGGCTGCGGGTGATGCGACGAAACTGCCGGATCGCGATTTGGCGCTGGAGGCGCTGGTCGAGGTGCTCGAAGGCAAGCGCGTTGTCCATCACCACACGCATCGGCATGACGACATTCTCACAGTGCTGCGGTTGGCGGATGAGTTCGGGTTCCGAGTCGTGTTGCAGCACGCGAGCGACGCGCGGTTTGTCGCGGAGGAGATCGCGGCGGCCGGTGTGGGGACTTCGTTGATCCTGATTGACAGCCCCGGCGGGAAGATCGAGGCGAAGGATAACGCGTTCGAGAACGGCGTCGCGCTGGAACGTGTGGGAGCGCTTGTTGGATTTCATACGGACGACGGCATCACCGATTCACGTCTGTTCTTTCGGCAGGCGGCGCTGGCGGTGCGGACGGGGATGTCGCGTGGGGCGGCTCTCTATGGGCTTACGATGGCGGGCGCGCGGATGATGGACCTCGACGACCGCGTCGGCTCGCTCGAAGTGGGCAAGGACGCTGACTTCATCGTGCTTTCGGGGGAACCTCTGAGCGTGTATACGGATGTGCTCGAAACTTGGATCGACGGCGTGAAGGTGTTCGACCGGAGTGATCCGCAAGACCGTTTGTATGCAGTGGGCGGTTATGGGGCCAGCCATGATCAGGCGCATGGTCTCGACCACATGTTGGAGGAAGGTCATTGATGCGGCGTTTGTTGATATTCCTGGTCGCGGTCGTGCTCGTTCCTGTGAGCATGTGGGCCCAGGTGGCCGTGCGAGGTGAGACGGTTCACACGATGGCAGGGCCGGCGATCGCGGATGGCGTCGTGCTGATACGTGACGGCAAGATTGAACGCGTCGGACCGGCGTCGGAGGTGGCGATTCCGTCGGGCTACGAGACGGTGGCCGCGAAAGTGGTGACGCCGGGGTTGATCGATGCGCATACGGTGATGGGGCTTGCGGGCTATCTGAATCAGAACCACGATCAGGATCAGTTGGAGCGCTCGGAGGCTGTTCAGCCACATCTGCGCGCGATCGATGCTTACAACCCGCGAGAATTCCTTGTCGAGTGGGCGCGTAGCTACGGCGTCACGACGATCCACACCGGTCATGGACCCGGACAACTGGTATCCGGTCAAACGATGATCGTGAAGACACGCGGGCGGACGGTCGACGAAGCGATGGTCAAGCCGTTCGCAATGGTGGCGGCGACGCTGGGTGACTCGGCGCGGGCCAGTAGCGGGAAGGCGCCAGGCACGCGTGCGAAGATGGCCGCGATGCTTCGGGCCGAGTTAGTGAAAGCGCAAGGGTATGCACGGCAACGCGAGAAGGAAGAGGAAGACAAGAAGCCGGCGAGAGACTTGAAACTGGAAGTTCTTGCCCGTGTACTCGATGGTGAGATTCCGTTAATGGTTACGGCCCACCGTTCGCGCGATATCTTAACCGCGCTGCGAGTTGCCGAGGAATTTGACATCAAGGCCGTGCTCGATGGCGCGGCGGAAGCCTATGAAGTGATCGATCAGATTAAGGACGCGAAGGTGCCGGTGATCATTCATCCCACGATGTATCGGGCCGGTGGTGAGACGGAGAACCTGAGTTTCGAGACGGCTTCGAAGTTGCTAGCAGCGGGTATTCCGGTGGCATTGCAGAGCGGATTTGAGTCGTATGTGCCGAAGAGCCGTCTGGTGTTGTTTGAGGCGGCGATCGCGGCGGCGAACGGACTTTCGTTCGATCAAGCGCTCGGGACGATTACGATTGGGGCGGCGCGGATACTTGGGATTGATGATCGGGTAGGTTCGCTTGAGGTTGGTAAGGATGCGGATGTTGCTCTTTATGATGGTGACCCGTTTGAGTACACGAGTCATTGCACGGGCGTGATTATCGAGGGTGAGTTGGTCAGCGATATCGTGAAGTAAGGTGCACCGTGCGGTCTAGTTCGACTTGGCTAGGCAGTAGAGGCCCCAGTCGGTGCGGAGGTAGATCTTGTTGTCGACGATGGCCGGGGTGGCGTAGGCGGCATCGCGCATATCGTTGGTTTGGATGACTTCCCAGTCGGGGCCGGGTTTGATGACGGATACTTTGCCGGCCTCGCTGAGCATGTAGATCCGACCGTCGGCGGCGACCGGAGCAGAGAAGTATTTGTCGAGCGCTTCCTTGAGCCGTGCCTGCTTAAGAACTTCGCCGGTCTTCTTGTCGAGTGCGGTGACGATGCCGCCGTCCTTCACGAGATAGACGATGCCGTCGTAGAGCAGAGGTGACGGGACGTTGGGCAGCGTCTTGTAGTGACGCCAGCGGAAGGCTCCCTCGGTCATGTCGCCTTTGCCGCCGAGACGGATGGCATTCATCGCGTTAACGGACGCGCGCTTGTTGCGGTAGTGATGCCAGTCGCGGGCATCCATCGATCCGCTGAGGTCAAGATCGTAGGAGTCCCAGCTCTTCGCCATTTTCTCGTCGGGGGCTTCCTCTTTGCTTAACTCGCCGTCGCCGTCTTTGTCGTGCAGCTTGAGGGCTTCGGCAAAGGGGATGACGTCTTCCTGCTGCCCGAGGTCGGCGCTACCCGCCCAATTGAGCAGGTAGATCGTATCTTCGTCCATGACGGGAGTGGGTTTGAGTTGCCAGGTGAGACCGCGCACCCACCAGACTTTCTCGCCGGTGGCGACTTTGTACGAGATGAGCTCGTACGAGCCGGGGACGATCGCCTGCATGCCGGTGCCGTCTTTCGGGTTGTAGAGGACCGGCGTCGAAAAACCTCGTGTGACGAAGTCACGCTCGTTGCGCCAGGCGATCTTGCCGGTATCTTTGTCGACGGCCATCATGAACGAGTCAGATTCAGAATCACAGATCTGCAGGATCTTGCCTTCGACGAGAATCGGCGAGGCTCCCATGCCCATGGGGTTGTTGAAGGGGCCGAGCGGAATGCGCCAGCGCTCGTTGCCGTCGGGTCCGTAGGAGAGAAGGCCGACATCTTGGAAGAATACGTATACGTTCTTTCCGTCGGTCGTTGCGCTGGGGGAAGCCGGGCCGTTCGATTCGTGTAGCTTGCCTTCGCGATTGCGGACGACCTCGCGACGCCAGAGGATGCGTCCGGTCTCGCGATCGAGAGCAAAGGTGAAGACACTCTTGCCTTCCCAGCCGGTAAGGAAGATGGCATCTTCGCCGAAGACTGGCGAGGAATGGCCTTTGGGAAGCTCGGTCTTCCAGACGACGTTCTTGTCAGGACTGAACTCGATCGGTAGGCCGGTATCGTCGGCGACGCCGCCCCCGTTGGGTCCGCGAAAGCGTGACCAATCGGCGGCGCTAAGCGAGCAGGCAGCCAGCGTAAGGACGAGCGCGAAAGCGAAGAAATGGAACCGTGTGAGCATTTTTGACCTCGAAATGAAAACTATAGCGCAGAGTTTCGGAACCTTGTGTGGCCATTCCGCGGGCTTCGCCCGCGGGCGCGCAGGTTGACCCCCGCGCCTCCGTCGCTTGACTGTGTGTGGGGGCGCAAGGAGGACTATCTTGTTTGCGAGGCGAAGAACGCGAGAGCTTGTTGTTCCGCCCAGAAGAGGGGGCTGCGGCGGGATAGGAATGCGACGTGTCCGCCGTGGCGCGTGCGAAGGAGGCTGACGTAGGGACTGTCGTCGAAGACCGGGTCGTCGTAGGCGCCGGGCGGGATGAAGGGGTCGTCGTCGGCTTGGATGAGCAGGGATGGAACGCGTACCTGTGGCAGATAGCGGACACAGGAGTTTCGCTGGTAGTAGTCGTCGGCGTCACGGAAGCCGAAGACGGGCGCGGTGATGGAGTCGTCGAAATCGTAGATGGACTGGACGCGGTCAATCGCATACTTGCCATAAAGTTCGGGCATCAATTGCTGCTTGGTGCGGAACGTGTGCCTGAGCATTCGCAGGAAACGGATCTCGTAGACTCGATTGATGAGCCGTCCCAGTTCGTGCACGCAAAGGTCCAGGCGAACAGGCACGGAGATGCCGCAGATCGCTCGGACGTGAGCCGGCGGGTCGTCGCCCCATTCGCCGGCGAGCTTCAGGGCGATGTTGCCGCCCATTGAGAAGCCCAGGATGTAGATGGGCGCCGGGGCGAGTTCTTCAACAATGCGCCGTAGATCGATCGTCATCCCTGAGTGATAGAGCGTCGGTGAGAGGTGCTCGGTGCCCCCGCAGTTGCGCACATTGGGCCGGACAACGTTGAAGCCGGCGGCTAGCGCAAGTTGGGTCGATCGGCGGACGTAAGGGGCCGTGCTGGAGGCGGCGAGACCGTGAAGAATGATGAGCGTTGGCGCTGATTCGTCGCCAATATGGTTCTCGTGGGCGAGGACCTGCGCGTTGGGTTCGATTTGAAAGAGCCGCTCTTGGGCCGGGAACCCCGGATCGTCGTCGGCAACGGGCCAGTAGCGGCCAATGATGGTTTGCGCGTGTCCGCTGGGCAGCAGAGGCCGGTAGGGCGGTTGGCCAAGGGTCACGCCGGGACTGTCTCCCGCAACGGAATCAGTACTAGGAAGCCGGCTCGCTGAGGTACTTGTCGAGGAAGCGGTTGAGGTTGGGGTAGGAATAGTAGTTGCGCTCTCTGCCGGAGTGCTCTTCGCGGATGGCGCCGGAGCGGTCGATGATAAGCATGTGGGGGAAGTAAGGTGGACGCGCCATCACCGAAAAGCCGCCGAAAGCCGCCCATAGTGCGCGGGTGCCGACCGAAACGGGGAACGTGGGCTCGAAGCGCTGGACGAAGTTGCTAATATCCGATTCGGCATCGCGGTTGGTGGCGATGCCGATCACCTCGAGGCCGCGCTCTTTCGATTCGTTGTAGATGACGTTGAGCGCTTGGGTCGCCGCGTGGCAGTGCGGGCAATTCGTTGACATGAACATGACAACGACAACCTTGCCCTTCAGGTGAGCGAGGTTCCATTGTTCGCCCTGATGGGTGCGGATGTCGAGTTCACCGGCGGGCCGCGGGAGGTCAGCGGCGTTAAGCGAAACGGCCGCAGCAGTGACTAGCAGTAGCGCAACGCTCAGGATTCTGGAGATCATCGTCTTGGAAGGAAGGCTCAGCAAGACTAGCTGGTCTTTCCGGGGGCTTCGGCGAGCAGCGCTTCCAGCTCGGCTTGGATGTTTCCGGCCTGGTCGCTATAGAACTCTTTGTCGCCGCCGCCATGCTCGAAGCGGATGACGCCCTTGCGATCGATGAAGAACATATAGGGAACATAGAACCGCGACATCACGGAAAGACCGGCGAAGCGAGTCGTTTCGTAACGGCTGGAGGTGGTCAGCGGAAAGTTCGCGCCGTACTTGCGGCGAAACTCTTCAATGTCGGTTGCGGCCGATTTGTTGATCGCCAAACCGATGACCTCGAGGCCCTTCTTCTTGAGCCGCGAGTAGATCGGATTCAGAATCTGCGTGGTCTTCTGGCAGTGGGGGCAGGTGGTCTGGAAGAACATCACTGCAACAACCTTGCCTTTGAGATCGGCGAGGCTCATTGACTGGCCATCGATGGTGGTGAACTTCAGCGCCGGCGCTGGACGCGGCACTTCACCGGCGCTCAGAGCAGCAGTCAGAGTAAGGGACAGAATGGTGGCAATCAATAAGACTTTCAGTACTCGCATGATGGTTCCCCCGAGGTTAATTCGCGGCTTTGAGGGTTTGCTCCTCTAAGGGTGATTGTACTCTATCACCCGGTAACCCTTCGATGCTACTGAACACGTTTCCGTTACATGTAAGACGAAATGCGCCGTGTTCAGTGACCCCGGTAGCCGCGGTTTGCGTTTCGGTCTGGAACTCGATATCGCTCCACTTCTTCTTGCAAATCTGCTTGTAGAAGTCGAGGTAGCGGAGGGCGTCCTCGGGGCGTTCCCAGCGGACGGCATAGGATAGTACGGCTTGTCCGTTCTTCCTGTTTTCAAGTATTTCGTAGCGTCCGCCGCGCCAACGGGGCGAGAGTTCGTCGGCGATATCCCGTGTCAGGTACTGCTTGAGCAGTGTGCGGTGGTCGAGCTGGCCCATCTCGCCGTAGTGAATCCGGCGGAAGCTGTTTGGAAGATCGAGCTTTGGCAACTTGGGATGGTCGGCTTGACGCTTCGCGAGATAGCTCTCGGGTTCGAGGATATGCTGCGAGGTGCTGGGCGGGCGGCGGAAGATTTCGGTGAATGCATCGGGGCCTAGCTTGTCGAGGACGGTTTGCTGAAACACAAGTCCCTCGGCGTAGGGGAAGAGCATGGTTTCGCGCAGAAACAGAGGCGCAGCGGCGAAGACGGGGAAGCGGTCGGCTTCGACTCTTGATGCGCTGGCGGCGGCGACGGCGAGCAGCCGGTTGCCGACCATCGAACGGCCGCCTTGACGTAGGACGTGCTCGGTCATCAGCCAGGATGCCTGCCCTTCCATAACGGCGGAGCGGGCGATATCCTGTTCGGCGCTCTTGGCGCGCTTGACGAACCGCTTGAGATTGAAGTGTTGATCCGCGAGGGCGTGCGCGAGTTCATGGACGAGCGCGAACTCCTGCATGTCCTCGGGCGTCCACGTCGCGATGTAGAGGCGGCGGGTCTTGTAGTCGTAGAGGGCGGTGGCCTGTTCAGTGAGGACGTCAACGACTTGTTCTTTGAGGTCGAAGTCGTCGCCGACGAAGCCGAAGAGCTTGAGAAACAGCTCTTCGCGGCGGATCTCTTCCGGGTTGGATTCTTGGGCGATGCGCGATTCGATGAGGTCGTGGATCTCCTCGCGAGTCAGTAGTTCGCGCGGAATCGGCTTGCGAATTGTGAGACCGGTAATCTCGCTCAAGCTGGCGAGCATGCCGTCGACTTGCGCGAAGAGTTCTTTGCTGCGCTCGGGCGTAAGTTCGTCTTGCTGGGCGGCAAGAGGTTGGGCGTTGATGAGGATGATGAGGGCGATCACGCAGACTGTGATTAGAAGCCTGTTAGGGCCTGGGCGCGGGCATTTGCCCGCGCACGCACAGGTTGACACCCGCGCCTCTTTCCCTCGGTGGTGAATCCTACTTGAAGATGAGTTGAACATCTACGGCTTTCTCAACCTCGTCGGTCGTCATTTGCCAATCGGTGTTCTGCAGATTATCGAACATCTGATCGGAGCGCACGCGATTGAGAAAAGTGGCGGGGTAGTGTTGATTGAAATCGTCGCCGGTCTTCATGGCCCAGCGCTTGCGGATGGCGGCTTCGGCGATGAGGTCGAGTCCCTTGATGACGAGCTTGCCGAAGACGTAGCGCTCGCCGGAGTCGATTCGCATCACGATACCCACGGTTTTCTTTTCGGTGTTCAGCGTCGGATCAAATTGGCTGCGGACCTTCATGAATCCGTTGCTCTTGAAATGGTCCTCGTAACGTTTGAGGGCTTCGCTAACGAGTGTGAGATTAGCGGTGTCGCCGGGTTGAAACTTGATGAGCTTCTGCAGGTCTTCGGGTTTGATGAACGAGGTCTGGGGAGGGCTAATCTCGCCGAACTTGTATTCCGGGCCTTCGTCGACTTGGATCGTCACGACGAGTCCCTTTGATTCGGTGTCAGGTTCGATTCGGCACGGGCAGAACTTCACTTCCAGGCGACCGACTTTCTCATAGAGCGGCTTCATGTTGAACTTGAGAAGCTCTTCCAGCCGCTGCTCGGAATAGGTGACGCCCATCGCGACACTGTTGAACTTCTGTTGCAGCGTCAGCGGCGGAATGGCGGTAGCGTTCTCGAACCGCGTGAAGGCAATGTTCTGGATCGTCCCCTCGGGCTGGTAAAGCATCTCGAACTCGCCGTCGCTGAGATAGTTGATATCGCCGACGATCTTTGTTTGATTGCCCTGCTCAATCCAAATTTGTTGCAGCAGGTCGCCGATTTGGCGGGCCATGATGCCGGTGGGTGGTACTTTCGGGCCCAACAAGGGGATCTTCTCGCCTAGGCGGGCGCGGAGTTCTTCGTCGGGAATGTCGAAGCCTTCGAACCGCAATGGGTAAAGCTCTGGAACTTCCTGCACGGTGAAGGTCACGATGTAGCCGTCGCTTTTTGGGCCGAAGCGGAACGCGTAGCCTTCAAAGACACCGGTGAGATCGAGTTTGCCGACCGCGGTCTCGAAATCGGCCCGGTTGACCGTATCGCCGATGCTGAGGCCGAGGATGTCGATGATGTCGTCGGTCGCGAAGTTCTTGTTGCCTTCGATGAGGATCTCGCGGAGCGGGAATTTCTCGTTCTCGTTCTCGTCTGCTGTCGGCGCTTCTTGCGCAGCCGCAAGGGAGCACAGGACAGCGATTAGCAGGGCGGATACGAGTTTGTTCATTGCCGCGAGTCGAATTGCCCCGAATGGAACTGCCCTCAAGGGAATTGCCCTGGGCAGAATTGTTCTGGGGCCATCCAGTATGGCAGAATTCAGAACCATCTCTTGAGTAGACGGGGCCGCGGCAGAGCGCGTTGCGTCGGTTAGCACGGGGTCGCGGGTTGATGGCATAGTGGGATGAGCGAGGTTGAAATGAGCGAGAGTTTGCACGAGTTGGGCGGTGTCCTGTTTGAAGAGACGGGGGATCGTGATTTGAGTGACGAGATGCGCGGCCGCATCGCCGAGCGCGCCGGGTCCGCACCGGGAGATTGGCGGGTCTTATTCCCATCGTTGACGCGAGACCCGGACGACGCCGCGACGCTCCATCTGGTCGCTGATCGGGGCGGGGACGAGCGTCAATCGACTCTGCTGACGTTTACGCGCGGCGAGGGCGGCGGGGTTCAGGTACAAGAGCAGCCGTTCCTGCCAACGGACCGCGACACGGTGCGCACGGTGGCCGGCAAGGATGCGCGGCTACTCCCTCGCCCGCAGAAGGAATTACCGGCGGTCGCGACGGGCAATCGCCACCCGGAGATTGCACTGCCGGCGGTGTTTGACGCGTTCGGACGGGTGCTGGACGAGACCGGCGTGAACATGGCGAGCACCGTCCAACTTTCGGCGACGCGGGAAATGACGATCGACGAAGGGATCGCGGCGCGTGACGGGGAGAACCCGACCGAGATCGGTCACACGCGGGTATCGATCGAGCATCTGTATCACTGCGGGTTGTGGGCCGCTGTCCGTGCGGGTTGGCGGCACGGCTACTCCGCCGAGGCGGATCACTTCATCATCGACGGAGCGACGCCCGACGAGGTCGCGCAATCGATTGAGGGTACGCAGGAGGCGATTCGGCGGGCGTCGGGGTATACGAAGTTCACGACGGACTCGTCGCGGCTGTTTCAACTTGAGGCGGATACGCGCCATCCGAAAGCCTGGTCGGATTCGCAAGTCGATGAAGCGTTTGCGCGGACCCTAACCAGCGAAGAGCAGGGCTGGTTGCTGAACGAATTCGCCGGGCCGCTGCAAGTTGAGGACAACGCGTACGAGTTTTCGGCGCCTGAGGTACGGCGGCTGGCGGTGAAGTTCGGCGAGAGCCTGAAGCTGAACGAGCAACTGTACGACTTCATTCGTGCTGAGAAGTCGGGGGCGGATTTCGACTTTGAGCCTTCGATTGATGAGGCGGCGACGCTGACGACGTCGAAGGAGTTGTTCTTCTACATGCACTGGTTGCGGGAACGCGGCCGTGCGGCGAACCTTGTTCCGCCGAATTTGGGATTCAAGAAGCGTCAGGCATATCCGGAAGAACTCAATGAATTGAAGGAGTACGCGGCAGGGAAAATGTGGCCGGAATTGGTGCCCGCGGTGGAGGGAGGTTTCGGCGGCGATCCGGTCGCGGAACTCGAAGGCCGTGTGCGCGAGCTAGCGGCGGTGACGCGGCACTTCAACGGGACGTTGAGTATCCACTCGGGTAGCGGGAAGCAGGCCAGGGTGCTCGAGATGATCGGCAACGCGACGGCGGGCCGTGTGAACTACAAGATTTCGGGCGAGTTGCAATTGCAGCTTCTCGATGTGTTGTCAGAGCAGCCGGCGGGAAGCCCCTGGCGAGCCCTCTATGAACGGATGGTCGACCGCTGCTGCGAATTCGCCTCGCAGAACGTGTTTGGCGGGGAGAGCGCGTTGGCGGAAGTCTATCGCGAGAAGGGCCTGGGGTACTACCTGGGTGATCGCGACAAGGGCCGCGTCGAGGGCAATCTGTTTCTGGTCTTCTGGATCGGCAACATTGTGGGCACGCCCGACCGGGACGCGCCGGACGGCGACACGCGGTTCTTCAAGGAAAAGATCGATGAGTTGCCGCCGGACTTGTTGAGCGAGATTCGTCGCCGCAACACCGAATACATCGTATGGCTGGCGGGGCGGTTACAGGCCTAGCCGTGGCCGAAGTACATTAACCAGCCAAGTCCGAAGATCGCGACGATGAAGTAGCCGAACACAGATACACCGTAACGGATGCGCTCTTTGTCAGTGCTACGGCCGATCACGCCCATCACGATGGATGTGAAAAAGGCGAACAGTAGCGCGGCCTGGAGATGCGTGAGACTCAGATGCATTTAGTCTTTCTCGCCAACGGCAATTTCGTATGCGTCGATGACGGCCAGGATATTGAGTAGGCCGGCGCATACGAGGAACTTGGTTCCGTAGTCGGCCACCGCCGTCGCCAAATATTCCTGATGGTAGCCGAGCCAACTGGCCAGGAAATAGAGGGCCCCGGTGGCGAGGTCCGCGATGTATCCGCCGCAATGAACGACCGTTGTGAATAGGTCGCCCGTTTCGGGTTCAAACATGCGTCCGCGCATCAATAGGCCGAACGCGAACATGCTGGTGATGGCGAACAGGAGCAGGATCCCGTGATTCCAGCGCTTGAGGTAGAAGTGTCCGGCGCCCGGCAGCAGCCAACCCAGGACTACCGGGGTTGCCCATTGCTGGACGGGTGGCATAGCCTGTTTCTTTTGCGGCATGAATACTGAACCTACTCTCAAAAATATAACAGGACGCTTGGCTGTTGTTGCAAGGCCGCAGACACGGCATGCCGAGCTCTATTTGTCTTCGGTGGGCTTGGGGACGTTGAATTGTTCGCGGTGGACGACATCGGCGCCGTCGACTTCGAGCCGCAGGCGAACGCGGCCCTCGACCCCTTCCGGAGGCGTGATGGTCACAACCTGCTGGCTGCGGGCTCGTTCGACGATTTGCTCCAGGAAGGGCTTGATCTGCGCAACGCTCTCACAGAACAGCGCCTCACCGCCCGTCGCCTGTGCGAACTGGGTCATACCGTTCTGATAGACGCTGTTGAGGCGATCCCTTTGGCGTTCGAGGTGGAGAAAGAAGATCGGCGCCCAGGAGGCCATCAACGAGTCCATGATGCTGGTGATGCGCTCTTGGATCAAGCTGTCACCGAAGCGGCGGCTGAGATCACCACCATCGCTTGGATTGATCACTGGATTGGTATAGCCGCCGCGATAGGCGTAGATGCTGCCGTCGGTGATGTAGAGAACCGCCACGCGCACGTCGGACTGCCGCAACATCCGGTCAGCAACCGTGGCGGCGTCTTCGACGGAATCAAGTAGACCGGGAAAGCCCGAGACGGGCAGGGCGAGAAGGGTGTCCTTTAAGGATTCCTGGTCATTGGTTGGCTCGAGCAAGACTTCAAGTCCATCCTGGGCTCGAAGAATACCGGCGAACTCTCTTGGGCCGAAGGTGCTCAGGATCTCGACGAGTCCTTCGCGGACGGCGTCGACGCGCTGTAAGTCGCCCACGACGTCCATCACGACGAGTAGAATTAGGTTCCCGTCAGCCGGGTGCACGGCTTGCACTTGCACCTGCTCGTCGCCGAGCCATGCCTGGATCTTCTCAAGCGGTACGAGAGTGACGAACTGGCCGTTGTCCGGTTGCACCCACAGCGGGGCTTTCATGTCGCCGCGCGCAGGCGGAGCTCCCTGAAATCCAATAAGGATGCCTAGGAGGGCAAGCGAAAGAATGCGGCGGAGGCGGTCGGCTCTGATCAAAAGTTGAACCTCATGCCGAGTTGTACGACCCGTCCGCCGCGAGAACCGATGATCTTGCCGGCGTTGACGTTACGGGCGTTTTCAGGACCGATCACGGCATCCGGATCGTTCCAGTTGGCATGGTTGAGGAAGTTGAATCCTTGAAAGAGCAACTCCACGCTACGCTCGCCGGATAGCGGTACACGCTTGGTGACGGCGAGATCGTGATTATTGAATCCAGGGTTGCGCAGACTGGGGTGCGTGCGCGACGCGTCGCCGATCGTGAAGTCATCCGGGTCGGCAAAGGCGAATGGGTTGAAGAACATGTCGGGCCCGGGGTTGTCGACGTGCGGATCGACTCCGGGGACCGTGTTGACTCTCAGGAAGCGAACGACGCCACCGGTGTTGTTGAACTCAGGCCGCAGCGTTACCGGATCGCCGCTGAGCCACCGCGTGAAGCCGCTGACGGACCAGTTGCCGACTACATGCTTGAGCATCGAATACTTCAGGAGCGGCTTGCCCTCGCCGAACGGCAGTTCGTATGCGTAGGTGAGGGAGATGCGATGCGGGCGTAGGCCGCGTGAGATGGCCCACTCGTTGTCGCGATTGAAATAGTCCTGCACACCAGGGCCGGAGTAGTCGTCCCGTTGCTTGATCAGGGAGTAGGAGAAGTCTAGGGTGAGGCCGTGCGAAGCGCGCTTTTCCACACCGAGATCGGCGCTGTGGTACTTGTAGCGTCCCAGCGGGAACTGGCCGTTGGTTTGGAAACGCTGAAACTGTGGGAAGGGGCGCAGTGTCCGCCGGAAGGTTTCGTCGTTGAGTTCATCCCGGTAGCTGAGTGCATCGAGCTGAATCGCGTTGATGCCGACGCTGCTTCCGCCGAGAAGGATGTCTTTGCCACGGTACATTTGCCCGCCAAGCCGCATGGTGAGACCAGAGGGCAGTTGCCTTTCCACGCGCAACGATCCCCAGCGATAGCGCGGCTGGCGGGAGGTTTGCGGGATGAAATCCGGGTCGGTGTCGTTGGCCGCATCCGGGCGCAGGTCAGGCAGAGGGTGTTCGAGGGGAGGCAACCCCTGTTCGAGCACTACCGCGGGTTCCAGTTGTTGGTTCGGCGAGATTTCTGTTCGCTTGGCATTGAAGCCCTGTGTGCCGAAGGTCCCCGAACTGATACCAAGACTGGAGTAATACTGCATGACGGAGAGCCTGACGACGGTGTCTCGCGCGTCGGTGGGACTCCAGACAAGCCCTAGGCGGGGTTCGAGGCGCGCTCGATACGGCTGGAATGCTCGGCCTTGTTGACCCTGACGCGCGAATACGAGTGCACCGGGAAGGCCGTTCACGGGGTTCATCTCTTCGAGATCGACGGTGGACTGCCGGTCGAACTTCTCGACGCGCGGGCTCGACATGTCGAGATTCAAACTCACCGTCGCCGTCAGGTTCGGCGATACCTCGTATTCATCACGAACGCGGATCTCGGTCGACGTGCGCCGCAGGTAGGCGGGCTGTTGCAGGTCGGTCGCCTCGGCGCGGTAGGAACGCCCTAGCAAGAAGCTCGCGTAGGAGTCACCGGTGTTGACGATGCCGGGAAGTCCGGTGAGATCGTCGTTGAATCGCAACCAACCCGAAGGCGCCTCGGGCATGAATGTGTTGACTTGATACTTGGCGAACTCGGCGGAGAACGTCCATGAATGTTGGCCGCGGCGCAGGCTCAGCGAATGCTCGGTGTGGAAGCTATTCCAGGCGTTTCGGAAGATCGAACCGGTGGGCGTTCCCATTCCTTCGAAGTCCTGGAACGTGACGCGCGGGAAGATACTGCCGCTGACCCCGTCGAATCCGAGTTCCTCGGGGATGTTTCGCCCATCGTCGACGCCTTCGGTGCGTCGCTGTCTCGACCGCACGCTTGCGCGCGCGGTGTAGATCGATCCCGGTGAGATGGTATAGGTCTCGGTGAACGTCAGGCGGCGCTCGGAGAAGAAGCGATCGGGCCGGCCGGGATTAGCGATGGTGTCGTAGATGCGCGGTGAGGATTCAAAGCCCTTGGAGTAGGCGAGGTCGAAAGTGAGCTTATGGCGCTCGAACAGATTGTGGTCGACTCGCGATATGAACCCGTCGGGGGCCTCTTGCGCCGGCGGGTTCACCCAATAGTTATTTCGGAGGAACGGGCCGATGCTGGTGTTCGGTTGTGGGAGTTCCTGCGCCATTCGGGCGGACACGGGGTCGAGCCGTGACACGGGTACCCTGTTGTTCGGGAAAGGATCCCGCAGATACTCGACGTTCGCGGTTGTGACATCTTGCGACGGGTCGAATCCCGGATTGAGCCGCGTGGAGTCAGGATCGTAAACCGTAATAGGATCGCCGGCCTTATTGACTAGGTCCGAGAAGTCACCGCCCTGTTGCAGCGCGGTCGGAATCGTTGACAGATGGGATTGGCCGACTTTTTGTCTCGTCCCCTCGTACGAAAACGTGAAGAACGTCGAGCGGCGGCCATCATAGAGCTTGGGGATGTAGACAGGTCCGTTGACACTGAATCCAAACTGATTGCGCCGGAGAATGTTGCGTTCGCCACCGTTTTGGACGACCTGGTGCGGCACGGCGTCGAAGGCGTTGTTGCGGATGTACTCGTAGACACGCCCGTGCCAGAGACTGCTTAGCTTCTGTTTTGGGCGATCACCTTCTTTGCCTGATTCGAAGACGCCGAGACGTTCCGTCTCCCGCCGGAAAACGCGGATAGCCTTTTTGGCCTCGACGACATAGGGGTCGGCCTGAGGACGGGCCTTGTTGGTAGATTGCGCAGCGGGTGTGGCTTTGACGGGTTGGGAGGCCGTGGTACTATCGCTAGCTGGGGTAGCGGTCGGCTCCGCCGCTACGACGCACCGGGGACCCATCCCCCAGAGGGAGAGCAAGAGGGCTGTGCTCACGTACTTCGCGATCATTTTGCAAAGCGGGAACTTACATCGTATCGGTTTTCGGTTAGTGATGGCTAGCGGGCGAATCCCCTAGATGTGCTTTTCGGAACTTTCGTACGTCTCCTGGGCTAAAGGTTCTAGATATCGATCGTTACGATCGCGCTCTGCACCTTGCCGGTGGGCCCTGCGCCAGTGGCCGAAACGTAGCAATCGATCTCGCTACGGATGCCGAACTCGTTCAGGTAGATCCCTGGCTCGATAGAGAAGCAGGTCCGCGGAATGATGGGGCGTTCGTCGAGGGTTTCAAGATTATCGGCGTTGGCCCCGTTGCCGTGGACCTCCTCGCCGATGGAATGTCCGGTGCGGTGGACGAAACGGTCACCGAAGCCTGCGGCGACGATGTGGTTGCGGGCGACGTCGTCGATCTCGAACCCACAAATGGCCTTGCTCGCCGCGATGGATTGATTCGCGAAGGCAGCGGCTCGATCGCGCGCGCCGCTCACAATCTCGAAGACATTGACGATCTCAGAGCGCGCCGGACCGCCGACCGAAGCCGTCCAGGTGATGTCGTAGTAGACCGAGTGGGGCTGGTCGAGCTTGGCCCACAGGTCGATCAGGACGAAGTCGCCGGCTTGGATGGGGCTTGATTGCTCTTCGGTGGGAGCGTAGTGGGGATTCCCGCTATGAGCGTTGACGGCAACGATGGGGCCGTCGGTGGTAACAAGCTTCTGCTCGAGGAATCGCGCCCGGATAAACTCGGCGATGGTGAACTCTTCCACCTTCCCTTCGAGTTTGACCAGCCGACCGATCTCCAAAAACGCCGAGGCGAGGATGGCGTCAATGCGGCGTCCGGCTTCGTAGTGGGTTTCGAGTTGTTCTTCGGTCCAACGGGCCTCGAAGTATTGGACGAGGGCGGCGGAGCTAGCGACTTCAACGCCGAGTCCGCGGACGAGGTCGACCGTGCCACCGTCGACGAGCGAGACGTAGGGAATCATGCAGTTGGGTGAATACTGCATGGCGATGCGCTTTGCGCCGTTGAGCACCTTGGCGAGTTCAGCGTGCTGTTCCTGCCAGCTTGAGTACTCAGAGCGTTCACCGGGCAGCGGATCGAGCAACCAATCTTCGATGCGGTGGACGAGCTTGCGAGGCTCGCCTTGTGCGGGAATCCAGTAGTACCAGCGGCGGGACACGTGGCCCGGGATATCGAGGCCGAGCACGCGGTAGGCGATGGGGTCGCGGACATGGTGGTCGAAGAAGAGCCAGCCGTCGAGTCGTTCGGTCTGGAGTTGGTTTTGGATCTGCTGGAGGTTCTTCATTTGCGGTCCCTGGTTGTGCTCGGCGTGGGTTCTTCGTTACGCGACTGCCGCATCCTGGAAGGCGGCTTCGACCTGGTCGCTCGTGCGGCTGTTGATCTCGAAGACTTTGTCGCGGTTCCTTTCGCCTTTGATTAGGGCGACGGACGAACGTCTCACATCCAAGAGCTTAGCGAGGAACTCAACGCAGGCGCGATTCGCTTTGCCCTCGACGGCGGGAGCGCGCACGGAAATCTTCCATGCGTCTGCTTGCTTGCCCAGTACGGCATCTTTCTTGGCTCCGGGTTGAACCCGTATCGCGACGCGGACGCTGGCTGTTGTGTTCATGATTTGACGCGCGCAACCTCGGCACGGGTGCACTCGACTTGGGGATGTAGGTTGGCGACGCCGGCGAGGGGACGAGCGTCCACGACTTGGAAAGTGATGACATCGTCGAGCCAGTCGTGGCTGTATCCCTCGGCGTATTGGCTCGCGACGGTGAGGGTGTATTCCTGCGCCGTGAGCCAGCACTCAAAGGTGAACTCGACGGCCACTTCCTCGCCTGCGGCGCAAGGGCCGACATCGGCGTTCTCGATGGAGGTGTTGGTCCCGAAGACATCCAGGCCGTTTCTCGTTCGGATGAGCATGCCAACCATGGGGCTGGGTTGCTCGGCGTTGAACTTCGAGACGACGCGGACACGCAGCGTGTCACCGGCACTAACGGCGCGAATGGGCAGACCATCGGCGTTGAGTAACTCGACTTCGGTGACCTCGGCGGCCCGGTCACCATGGCGGTGACTGAAGTCCAGGTCAGTGGACTTGCTTCCGGATTCCGCCTGGAGGCTGTCGGTCTCGGTGTCGTAGGCCTTTTGCCGCTCGAGGACGGTCCCGACGTAGCGGTTGATCGCAGTGGAAGGATCGCCTTGCTCTACGATCTGGCCGTCCTCAAGGAAGATAGCGCGGTTGCAGATCTGCTTGACGAGCCCAAGGTCGTGAGAAACGAACACGATCGTGACGCCGGCTTGTTGCAACTCTTTGAATTTGCGAACGCAGCGATTGGCGAAGACAGCATCGCCGACGGCGAGGGCTTCATCGACGATGAGGATTTCAGGCTCGACGTGGATCGCGGTCGAGAACGCCAGGCGGACGTACATTCCACTGGAGTAGGTCTTTACGGGGCGCTCGATAAAGTTGCCGATGCCCGCGAAGTGTTCGATCGAGGGCATGGCGCGCTCGATCTCGCGCCGGCTCAATCCCATGATTTCGCCGTTGATGAAGATGTTCTCGCGACCACTGAACTCCGGGTTGAAACCGGCGCCGAGTTCTAACAGAGCGGCGACGCGGCCCTCGCGCGATACGCGTCCGGTGGTGGGTTCGAGTATGCCGGCGAGGATCTGAAGCAGTGTGCTCTTGCCACTACCGTTGGCCCCGACGATGCCCATGGTTTCGCCCGGGTTCACTTCGAAGCTAACGTTGCGGAGCGCCCAAAAGTCGTCGTGCACGTCGCGGTAGCCGAACCAGAGGGCCTCTTTGAGGCGGTCGATCGGCTGGCGATAGATGCGATAGACCTTGGAGATGTTGTTAGCGACGAGCACGGGAGTGGCCCGTGTTTGGGGCCGTGGACACGGCATGCCGTGCCTTTACATTTTCACACGCGGCGCGGCGTGTATCGGCGATCTAGACGATGTCGGCGAACGATCTCTTCCATTTGTAGAACCAGGCATGCCCGACGAGGAAGAGTAGGGCTCCGACCGCCGTGAGGACGGCCAAGGGTTGCCAGGCCGGCGCGACGCCGTCGAGCAGAACGGCGCGGTAGGAGTCGACCAGCACGTACATCGGGTTCTTCTCAAAAAGCCACGCGTAGTCTTGGGGCAGCTGGTTTTCCGGATAGCAGATCGGCGTCGTGAAGAACCACACGGTCAGGACGAAGCCGATCATCTGGCCTAGGTCCCGGAAGAAGACGCCGAGGGCCGCCAGGAACCAGCTTAGGCCCAGCGTGAGGAGCAACTGTGGGACGAGGATCAGCGGCAGGTAGAGCGCCGTGATCGCGAGGTCGCGTCCGTAGTAGAGCAGAGCGCCGCCGAAGATAAGAAGGCCAAAGACCTCGCTGAAGAGTCCGGCGAAGACGAGGTTGACGGGAAGAATCTCGACGGGGAAGAGCAGTTTCTTTACGAAGTTTGAATGTTCGTAGACGACAGTCGGTGCGCGTCCGACCGCTTCGCTAAAGGCCAGCCACGGCAACATGCCCGCCATGAAGTAGAGCGCGAAGTTGCCCGGTTGGTTGTCGCCGAAGCGTGTCCGCAAAACGACGCCGAAGACGAACGCATAGGTGACCATCATCAACAGCGGGTGGATCACGGTCCAGAACAGTCCGCCGTAGGACCCGCTATAGCGGCCCATGATGTCGCGGCGCACCATCGAGCGAATCAGCGAGCGGTGCCGCCAGACGGTTCGAAAAGGATAAGTGAACCCACGCGCGATGGTCCGGCCGAAGCGGCGGTAGCGCTGCTTTGAGAGCGTTGTGACGGTGCTGCGAGAGGCTTTTGCAACTCCTCGGTTCACGTCAGCCTCAATCAACAGGAACTCGGAGCCGTGCTCGTAGAACCAAGCTTCGTCTTCCTTGAGCGGCGAGATAAAGATTTTGTAGCGGCCCGTTTCCTTGGGAAGGTCGATGCTTAGGTCGAGCTTTGCGGTCTGGCGTGGCGCAATATCCTGCTCGTAACTCGCGCGGGGTCCCTCGTCGACGAGATTGTCACTCGCGGCGTCGAAGATCTGATAGGCGACGGCGTGGCCGTCCGCTGCTCGCCACTCTTCGGAGTCTTCGTTGCGAAGTTCCAGGCTGACGGTGAGACTGGCGCCGCCCGCAGGCTGGACCTTCCAACCCGCCACGGCGGCGTTCACGAAACAGCCTCGGTGTAGAGCGCTGATGGATATCGCTCGACGACCGGTCCCGTCTTCCGTCCCACGGCGTAGATGACGTCGCCGCGCAGGTGGTCGGGTAGTTGGTAGCGCTTCATCACATGCTTGACCCAGTCGAACTCGGCGCTATGCCGGGCGAGGTAAGGGCCGGTCTCCAGGTGCTCGACGCTGAAGCCGGCGGCTTCGTACATCGCTTGGATATCGCGCGGCGCGTATTCGCGGCTATGCCGTGGGTCGGCCTCTCCGTCCGCGTCGGGCCGGACGTACTGATGAAACAGACCCGGGTGGTAACCGAGTAGCAGGGCTCCGGCCGACCGCAGGCTGCAGATATTGGGGGTCGTCAGCAAGAGATGCCCGTCCGGCCGTAGGACGCGATTGATCTCAGACATCAAGTGCATCGGATCTTTCTCAAGATGCTCAAGCAATTCGCAGCAAAGTATCGTCGCGAAATGATCGTCGGGGTAGGGGTACGGATCGGTCTCGGCGTTGAACAGGTCGAGTGAGCACTCGAAGACTTCGCCGTCGGCAGAAACAACGCGGCTTTGGTCCGTGCGGCCGACCGGACCGAGATATGAGCCTCGGACCTCGCCATAGCCGACTTTCGATTTGAGCGCCGGGGTGATGTGCATGTACGCGCCCATTTCGAGGGCCCGATCGTCGTCACTGCCCTTGGGAGTCAACTCAAGCGTGCGAACCAAGCGCGTGAGATGGGTCCGCACGTAGTCTTCGCGGCCCTTGGAGTCGTGGCAGAAACCGAGGATGTACTTGGCTAGTGGTGATTCGTCCTCCCGCACGTCGGCCGAAGTGGACCCGTTGAGAGACGGCGGCGGCTGTGGGGCCTCATCAATGGATTCGGCAATCGGCGGCTCGGCGGCAGGCTCTTGCTCGACGGGTTCGCCTACGGCATCCGCGCGGCCTTCGGCGTGAGCTTGAATCCAGGCCGTGTACTGGTCCGCGACGCGGTCCCAGGCGCAGGTCTCGGCAACGTAATAGCGTGCCCGCGCACCCATCTCCCGCGCGACTTCCGGCCGCGAGCAGAGCAGGCTGAGATAGTCCGTGAGAACCTCGACTTCGCCTTCTCCGACAGGCGCTTTGAGGCAGACCTCATCGGGAAGTTCGGAAAACGAGCCGACGTCGGAAACAATCACGGCTCGGCCGAGCCCGAGTGCCCGCAGCAACGTGCCGGAGGTCTCACCGGCTGTTGGGTAACGCAAGTTCAAACAGATATCGACCGCCGCGATTAACTCCGGCAACTTCTCGATCGACACGTAGCCCATGAGACGCACGTGGTCTTCGAGTCCGAGTTGCGAGAGCAGCCGGCGCACGGGGAGTTCGGGGTGTTCTTCGCCAACCAGAATCATGCGGGTCTGGGGCACCAACCTAACGAGGCGTTGCATGGCGCGCAATGCCTGCACGATCCGCTTATACGGCTTGAGGAACCCGAAGATGCCGATGAGCGGCGCTGTGTCGTCAACGCCGATCTCCGCGCGAGCGGCGTTGCGATCGATCTCGGGAATCCAGGCGCCGTGGGGGATGTGCTTGACGGGAGTCGCGCAGCCGGTCCCACGCACCTCGTCAACCATGAAACCGCTGTGGACGACAAGCCCCTGTGCTTGCTCGATCAGAGTGCGGTTCATGGGCACGCCATCGTAATCGGGCCCAACTTCGAGTGCTCGAACACGTTCCGCGAACTTGAGCGCTGCCGCGCCGCCGCTGCACTCCACTTCGCTCATGTAGCCGTCCCAGTTGTCCCGGCGGATGGTTACGTCGGCGAGCAAGTGGTGCAGGTTGAACTCGTGTAGTACGACGATGCCGGGATACTTGACCGCGGCGTCGTAGACGTAGCTGTGATAAGGATTGTTGCCGACCTGATACAGCCTGGCGTCGAAGTCTTCCGGGCGAAACTCGCGGTGGCTTTGAACGCGAATCCCCGCGCCGGCGGCCCAGGGAGACGGCTCATCGTCGTCGATGAAGACGGTGAGATCGAACCGGGCGGCGAGGTGCGGGAGAAGCGCTTCGGAATAGTCAGCGATGCCGCTGCGAGCCGGATTCAGCGGCGTGAAAACAGCCAGCCTCATCGCAACAGCTTAAGCGAGAAGGTGCCCAACTCGAAAGTCGTCCGGATGATGAGCGGTGTTCGGGCGGCGTCTTGGGCGACGAACATCTCGACGGAGCGCTGGGAAGCAGGCCCCGTGAGATCAACCAAAATTCGATCCGCGCGTACGGTCTCGCCGCTGATTTCGATTTCGAGAGATTGGGCGTAGCTGACGACCACCTCGTACTGCCCGCCGAAATTGATGTCGTCGGGCGGCGGGACACTGCCGGAACCCAGCTCACGCCGCAAGAAGTAGAGGTACGTCAGCCCGTCTCGCGTGCACGGCGGGATGGTGAATTCGCTCTCGCCACCGCCGCTGAGAGTATTACGGATGGCTTTGTGTGCGGCTTGGTCGTAGTCGATGGATTCCGAAGTCTTCTTTGCTCCGTGGACGATGTTCTTTTCAAACTCGAAGGAACAGAGCTGAGGGTCCGCGTTGGAACGGTACTCGTCCCGGATCTCCATGGTGGGAAGCGAGGCGGTGATGTTACTTTCGAACGACCAGCCGCTCTGGGTGGCTCGGGCATGAAAGCTCGCCTCACCGAGACTCAGCCCGCTGGGCCACGTAATTTCGTAGCGAAGCTCTTCTCCATCAACCCAAGGCGCGGCTTGGCCGTCCGGGGGGGCGCTTTGCGCCACGGGACCTAGCGCAAGGCAAACAACCCCAACAAGCGCCAAGATACGGGCTCGCGTCGGGTTGAACGCGAATGAGTTGAGCCGCCTCAACTGGCGACAAGCTCCTTGCGCGCGGGAACGCGTGTTTGAATACCGGCCACTTCCCGATAGACGTCCAATGTCTGGCGGGCCGTTTCATTCCAGTTGAAAAAAGCGGCGCGTTGCAGGCTCTTCTTTTCCATTCGCCGGAATAGTTCCTTGTCGATGAGGATGTCGGCGATCGCTCGCATCTGCTCCTCGACGGAGTTGGGATCAAATAGAAGCGCCGCGCCGTCAACGACTTCAGGGAGAGCCGTCGAATCGGAACAAACAACGGGCCGGCCGCAAGCCATCGCTTCCAGGGCCGGCAGGCCGAACCCTTCATAGAAAGATGGAAACACGAAAACGTCCGCCGCGTTGTAGAGATGTGGCAGAATGTCGTCGTCGACGAAATCAGTGAGAACGATGCGTTCCGCCAGCCCGGACTGGCGGATTTCGTCCATTACGCGCGGGGCGAACCAAGTGCGTTTGCCGGCGAGAACGAGTTTGTGAGTGAGCTTGGGATAGGCCGCCAGCAATTCGCGGAAAGCGCGGATCAGTCCGATCTGGTTCTTGCGCGGATGCCAGTCGCCGACGCTTAGCACGTAGGGGCCCGTGAACTTGAGTCTCTCGGTCACGCGTTGCATCGCCATCTCGCGGTTTACGGGGCGGAAATGGTCTTCCGCCGCGAGAGGGGTGACCCGGATCTCGTCGGGGTCGATCCCGAACCAATGAGAGATCCGCTGGCGGGAAAATTCACTTTCGGTGATGATGCGGGTCGCTTCACGCAGAGTTTTCCGCGTCGACAGGCGCAGCTGAAGAGCGCGGCCTTTCGTGAAGTACTCAGGGTGCTCCATGTAGCTGACATCGTGCACGGTGACAACGATCGGCACCGGGCAGCGCAGCGGAGCGGTGTACTGCACGTGAAGTAAATCGGGCCGGTCTTCGCGCAAACGGGCGCTCATTTCGAGCCCCAGGCGGAAAAATGGATTACGGGAGACGCGGCGCGTCCGAAACTCCTCGGGAATCCACTCCCGAGCGGCCGGACTAGAGGTATACGCGACGAATTCGGCCTCAGGTTCGAGGTGTTTGTAGCGGCTGATTAGGTTACGAACGTAGACTTCGTTTCCGGTCAGCCGTTGACCGATCGCGTGTGCATCGACAGCAACCCGCATACTAGACTTCATTGTCGCATCTCGATGCTGTGACGGTGGATGAACCGGTAGAGTCGCCTAGGGCCAGTTGTTCTAAGGCGCGCCACGCTTCGGGCCAACATCCTTCCTGCTCGAATTTGCTCCTGCCGGCTCGGCCGATACGCTTGCGGGAAGGCTCATCGGCCAGCAAGTTAAGAATGGTATCAGCCATGGCCCGCGGTTCGTCAACTAGCAAGATGTCCTTCCCGCTTTCGATGGGCAAGCCCTCTGCTCCGATCGAGGTTGAGACAATGGCTCTGGCCGCCGCCCAAGCCTCCAGGACCTTGATACGGGTGCCGCTGCCCGATAGTAACGGGACGACTACCAGTTTCGCCCGCGCGAGTTCGCGGACGGCATTGTCGACGGGCCCGGTGACCTCGATTCGATCATCCCCCTGCACATAGCGGCGGATCGCGTGCTCGTTTCGTCCGATCAGCCGCCAGCGAAGCGCCGGATCGGCCTGACGGAGCAGCGGCCAGATCTGTTCGCGGAAATGCCGCACAGCTGTTGTGTTCGGATGGTATTCGAAGTTTCCGGAAAAGGCGACGACGTGTTCCTCGGGTTGATTCGGCTCCGGAGTCTCGGGAAGCGTGTTCGGCACCACGGCGATGCGGGCTGTCGGACAGAGATCGAGGACCGTCCGGCGATCGGACTCTGATGGTGTGAGCACCAAGTCGAACTTCGCAAACGTTTCCATTTCATCGCGGGCCGCGATGCGGGCGAAGCGAGCGTGGGCGGCGCTACGCGGCCATGGTTCGGTGGCTGCGCAACGTGCATGCAAGACCGATTCGACGTTGTGTAGGTCGAGGATCAGCCTGTCGGCTCGTGGCCGCAATAGATCGAAATAGGGGGCGCACCAAGAGTGCTCGATGACGGCGATCGCGTATCGTTCACCGTCAATAGCGCGTTCGACTTGCCGCAAGCTGTCAGAACCACAGAACCGATCGGACAACGGCAGCCGGCGGCGTAGTAGGCGGACCGCGTTCCGTCCGATACGAGCCGACAGATTGCGGGCGTGATGCGGAAGGTCGATCATCGTCGGCGTGAGCGGCAAGGGGCCGGCGGCGGTAGTGTTTGGGCTGCTGCCGCGCTCCTGGAAGGTGACGAGGTGGACGTTGAAGCGCCGCGCGAGGAAATGCAGAATACTTGCCGAGCGAAGGGGACCGCCGCCGTTCAACGGGAAGGGCGGTTCCGGGGAAAGGAACAGTGCTTCCCGGGAACTGTCCTTCTCAGAATCGCTCGATGGTCTCTGCATACACGTCACGGGTTCGCTGGGCCGTGCGCCGCCAACTAAACTCGGCGGCCCGTTTCTTCCCTTCGTTGCCCAGTCTTCCCTGTGCTACTGAACTCGTGACGACAGATAAGATCGCCTGGGCAAGGGTTTCGGCGGACGTTACGTCCACCTGCACCGCTGCCCCGCCGGCCACTTCCGTGATGGCCGGATCATTTGACGTGATGACGGGAACGCCTGTTCTCATTGCTTCGAGCACCGGCAATCCGAAACCCTCGTAAAGGCTAGGATAGACAAACGCCATCGCTCCCGACAACAGTTGTGTGACTTCGGCGTCAGTGAGTCCCGCGAATCGATGAAGGCCCGGCTCATCCGGCGGGGCCTCCCCGCGCGGCGGGACGGCTAGCACCAGCGACAGGTCATTGACATGCGCTCTCGCCCGACGCCAAGCCGCGACCAGCGTTTGGACGTTCTTGCGCGCATCGAGAGCACCTATGTAGAGAATGTAGGGCGGAGTGACCCTAGGCTCGTCGGCCGTGGTGTGGTCGCCGGGGTCGAACGCGGCGAGCGGAACGGCTGTGATCCGGTTGAGCGAGACGGCGAAGGTTGCCGCCAACTCAGCGCGGATCGCTTGCGTGGGGGTCACGATATGCGTCGCGATTCTCAGGAGGTAGGGAGTTCTGTGGCGTACTCGCTCCGACCCGAGGGGCCGGATGGGTGGCTGCTTCCAGGGTGACAGGTCGTGAATCATCATCACGGAAGGAGTCAGGGGTACGTAGGGAACAGAGAAGTCGGTGCCGTGGAAGAGGTCTATGCCACGCCGGTGCAGCTCCCAAGGCAAGCCCGTTGTCCACCAGGAGCCCCACAGGCCGCGCCATTGAGGTGGTTCCCGGATCACGTTGGCGAGTCGGCCGAGTCGTTCAGGCAGGGTCCAGGACGCTTGATCGGAAATGAGATGAAACTCGTCGTTTGGAAATTGAGCGCTTAGGGCGGCCACGAGTTCGACAACGTAGCGTGCCGTGCCTCCGAGGGGCACCACCAGAGGAGTAGCGTCAATAGCGACTCGCAAAGCGCTCACTTCCCGGCCGGCGGTTCCTGCAATTCCGAGGTAGCCGGTCCGGTCTTCACTACTCTGGGCTGTCGAGGCTCAGCATGTTCGCTCCGGTCTTTGCTACGAGATCCGTAGCGCGGCGCAGCGAATCAACGGTTCCGGCGTCCGTCCACCAGCCTTCGAGGATGGAATAAGTCAACGTCCCTTCGGTGATATAGAGGTTGTTGACGTCGGTGATCTCCAGCTCGCCACGAGCCGACGGCTCGAGTGTCTGAATCTTCTTGAATACCGTCGTGTCGTACATGTAGATTCCCGTGACGGCGTAGTTTGACTTGGGCTGCTTGGGCTTCTCCTCGATACCGACGATACGGTCTCCGTTCATCTCGGCAACGCCAAAGCGCTGGGCATCGGGGACGTCCTTGAGGATGACCTTGGCGCCTCCCTCTTGGTCGCGGAAGTCATTCACGGCGTCGACGATGTTGCCTTGGATGATGTTGTCACCCAGGATGACGCAGATCTCCTCGTCCTCAGCAAAGTGCTCGGCGAGGTCGAGAGCCTCGGCGATCCCGCCTTCACCCTCCTGGTAGGTGTAATTGATGTGCTTGAGACCGAATTCTTTGCCGTTCCCGAGAAGCCGCAGAAAGTCGCCGGCGTTTTGGCCGCCGGTGACGATCAGAATGTCGGTGATGCCAGCGTTCACAAGCGTCTTGATCGGGTAGTAGATCATCGGCTTGTCGTAGATCGGCAACAAGTGTTTATTGGTGATACGGGTGAGCGGACCAAGCCGCGTTCCGAGACCACCTGCGAGAACAATACCTTTCATAACGAAGTCGGGCATACTACCAGGCCACGAGGTTAGATTCTAAGCGATTACTTGGCGGCCCGTTTGCCAGCGTCGGTGGCGACGCGCCTTCGGAGCACTTCAAAGAGGGTGATGCCGGCGGCAACGGAAACATTCAAAGAGGCGATTTGTCCGGCTACTGGGATTCGGACAAGAAAGTCACACTTCTCCGCGGCGAGTCGGTGCAGGCCCTTGCCTTCGCCGCCGAGGACGAGTGCGACATTTCCGTCGAAGGCGCCTTCCATGTAGGTTTGCGGCGCTCGTTCGTCGAGGCCGTAGAGCCAGAAGTTGCTCGCTTTGAGCTGCTCAATCGACCGATTGAGGTTCTTGACAGAGATCACCGGAAGGTACTCCGCGGCGCCGGCAGCGGCTTTCGAGGCTGACTCGGTGAGACCGGCTGATCTGCGCTCGGGAATCACAACGGCGTCGGCTCCGGCGGCATGCGCGGTACGCACGATCGCGCCGAGATTGTGAGGGTCTTGGACGCCGTCGAGCAGGACGATGAGGCCGGGAGGTTCCAGTTCTTCGAGAACCTCGTCCAGCGAACGAGCGCGAGCGTTCGTGACCATCGCGACGACTCCCTGGTGCTTGGTCGAGCCGGCGAGACGGTCGATTTCGTCCCGCGAATCAAAGCGCACGGTGACGTCTTGACGGCGGCACGCATCGACGATCGAGTCCATGGCGGGGTTCTTCTTGCCTCGGGCAATTACAACCCGGCGGATGGCCCGCCCAGAGCGTAGGGCTTCGGTTACGGCGTGAATACCGATGAGATGCGACGGCATGAATTGACTCTCGATGAACGTTGAAGGGATGGAGGTGAAGGCGATCGTTACAGTGTTGTGATTATGATAGGGGGACGGACGCACACGTCCCGCGAAGGCCGCTAGTCCGAAAGGATTGCGGCATGGTATTTATGCTCAGATTCGAAACCGCCGGCGAGTCGCACGGCGAAACACTTGTTACCATTTTGGCCGGTTTGCCCGCGGGGGTCCCGGTCTCGCTCGATTTCATTGATCGAGAGCTTTGGCGTCGCCAGCAGGGTTATGGGCGCGGCGGGCGCATGAAGATCGAGACGGACAAGGCCCATATTGTTTCGGGCGTGCGGCACTCGAAGACGATCGCTTCGCCGATCGCCGTGTTGCTCCAGAACCGCGACTGGAAGAACTGGACCGAAGCGCTGCCCGTTGAAAAGTTCGAGGGCAGTGATGAGAAGGAGAAGCCTGTCAATAGGCCGCGGCCGGGTCATGCCGACTTGGCTGGGGTTCTAAAGTACAACTTCCCCGACGCCCGCTATGTTCTCGAACGCGCGAGCGCCCGAGAGACGACATCCCGTGTGGCTGTTGGAGCCCTTTGTCAGTTGTTCCTGCGGGAGTTCGGGATCGAGATCCTCAGTCATGTGGTCGCGCTCGGCAGCGCGGCGCTTGGCCGGGATGCCACCTGGGATGAACTCGTCGCCCTGGCGGAGAAAGACGATGTGCTGTTGGGATGCGTTGACCCGGATGTAGAGCAGCTCATGAAGGCCGAGGTCGACGACGCCTATAAGACCGGCGACACGCGCGGAGGGATCTTCGAGGTCGTGGCGCACAATATGCCGGTCGGGCTGGGCTCGCACATCACCTGGGATTCGCGTCTTGATGGCAAGCTGGCGCAAGCGATCATGTCGATGCAGGCGCTCAAGGGCGTTGAGATCGGCCGGGGCATGGTGACCGCCCTTTCACCGGGCTCGAAATCGCAGGACACGATTCACTACAACAAGCCTGACAAGCAGTTTGAGCGCGGTTCAAATCTCGCAGGCGGACTTGAAGGCGGCATGACGAACGGCCAGGACCTTGTGGTTCGCGGCTACATCAAGCCGATTTCGACATTGCGTCGGCCCTTGGAGTCCGTCGATCTGGAGACGCGTGAGCCCTCTTTCGCCGCCTACGAGCGTTCGGACGTAGCGGTCGTGCCCGCGGCGGGCGTGATCGGTGAAGCGATGGTCGCGATCGTGTTGGCGGGCGCGTTTCTCGAAAAGTTTGGCGGCGATTCCCTGGACGAGACGCGGCGCAACTTCGACGCTTACCAAGAACAGGTGCGAGCCTACTAGCCCTCGCGGCGCACGGTTATCGCGGCGTGAATGTCATGCGCCGCACTGCAATCTGCCGGCGGCCCGGAAGGTGGAAACCGAAGTTACCGTCCGCGAAGTTGACTCCCGGCGCTTCAAAACGATCGACCTCGATCCACTTGTCCTGCTCGTAGAGCGAGAGTTTCACGACGTTCGTTCCGACGTCGATCCTCACCGTGATGTAGTCGTTGAAGTTTGCGGCATGCGGTTTCTTGACATGCTCGGTGCGTTTGCCGGTGACGATGTGGCTTCGCTCAAAGTCATTGCGGCTGATTTGGTAGTGGATGTGGCTGTCATCGCTGTGGAAGTCGACGACCCACTCCAGTCGCCGCCCCTGCCGGACCTGGAGCGAAAACTCGTAGACACCCGGCGCGGGCTCTACCGGGGCCAGATACTGGTTGCCGCCTCTACGTAGGAGAAGGTTGCCCTCGCGCAGCCAACCGCCCGCCTTCTCCCAATCCGATAGCTGAAATGTTGGACCGGTGATCTTGGGCTTAATGATCCGCTGTAGGGTGACCCGTGCGGTTTTCGTCTCCTCGGCTTCCAATCGTACGGTTGCTCCATAGTCTTGAAAACCTTCCGCCGACGCGCTGACGGTGTAGGTGCCGGCATCGAGTTGCAGGGTGCGACTGGAGATGGATCGCTCTGTGCTCTCGCCGTCTTTGCGAAGGGTCAGCCGAGCTTCGGCGTTCGCCGGTGTGAGCTCGATGCGGAGGGTGCCGAGCGCACTCTCGAGCATGCCGCGCACGTCGACGGTTGCGTTGGCTACAAACTCGCTCTTGACCTCACGGGTTCTGAACTTCTCTTTGCGGAAGGTGACCGTGTGGCTACCCGGCGCGATATTCGAGAAGGAGAGGGTACCTTCGGGTCCCACGACGCCGAGGGGGCTGCCGTCGAGTAGTACCTGTGCGCCGGGGACGCCGTCTTTGATCCGTAGCGTCGCGGTCGTTGGCAGAGCGCCGAGCGTGAAGTCGAGCGAGACCTGCTCACCCTTCTTGACATCAATGGTTTGCTCCTGGGTCGGGCGAAAGCCTGCTTTCTCCGCACGGACCCGATAGGTTTTCGGATACAAGTAGATCAGGAGTCTTCCGCGTCTCGTGGTGCGGCGATATTTCTCGCCGTTGAGGTAGATCGCGACATCGTCGTCGCCGGTGTTGATGCGAAGGCCGCCGCCATTGCGGTCCGACTGCACGAACGCCGTGAGTACGGGTGACGGCTGGCTGTCGAAGATCACTTTGCCGGACTTGCCGCCGCTTGTCACTTGAAGCTCGTGAGAGCCGTCGGCGAGGTCGCTCAATTCCAGAACGGGTTCGGCCGCTGCATCGTCGGGTTCGTTGCCGTCGAGCTGGACGGCGCTGATTCTCTGGTCACCGTAGAGCTTTGCCGTGGACCCGAAGCCCGCTACGACGAGGGCTCTCACTTCGCGCGTTGCCGGCGTGCCCACAAGAGCCGGAAGCGATGCGGGCTCCATCGTGAAGGTCAATTCGGTGGTCGTACCGGAGCCCTTGATCGCCAGGGTGTGCTCGCCTGATGACAGATCGCTCATCTGCTGTTCGAACTCACCCTCATCCAATTCGCCAAGCGGTTCGCCATCGAGTTCGACCGTCCCGTTCGCAAGATCGGATGAGACCCGGATCGTTGGTGGCCGGGGTGGAAGCGTGAGCAGGACCGGCTGGGGAACTCCGTCCGCGCCTACCTCGAACGAGACCATCGTGGGCCGGTAGCCCGCCAGTGTTGCTTCGGCGAAATGTGTTCCTGGCTCAAGCGTTACTTCGCATTCGGACGTGCCGCAACCCTCACCGTTCACGAGTAGAGCAGCTCCCGGCGGATTACTGGTCACGGCTACGGAATGGCCTAGAACCGGGGGCGGCGCTTCGGCTTCCGCATCCGCATCGCTGAAGAGCAAGAAGAGGGGAATTAGCAAGACGGCCAAACCCGCGCCGAGCACCGCCGGCACGAGCGGGCTCTTCTTGTCGAGTTTCTTGACGTTCGCCGCGAGTGCGGGTGCTTTCTCTCGCAGCGTGGCAACCAGATGGGAGAGTCCACTGCCGACCGCCTTGGCCCCCTCCCGGGCTTGACGGCCGAGTACGGCCGGCGTGGCGAGACCTTCGGCCGCAGGTGTCGGTTCAGCGGGTTCTGTTACTGGTCCAGCCGGTGGTGCCGTCGGTGGCGGCGCCTGGGGGCCCAGTTCCGCCTTCTTTCGCTGCAGCGCTTGGTCATCGTGACGGTCTGTTGTGCCGCCGATTCGGAAAGCCTTCGGAGGGATTCTGTCCTATCGATCAGTGACTTGCTGGACGGCTCTGACTGGTCGGACAGAAGGTGCAAAAAAACCGGCTTGCCGCTTGAGAGTTCCTTGGCCTGAAATGTCTTGACGGGCCCGTCGTGGACGAGCTTTTCAAGCTCATATTTGGTGTGAAAGCCCATGCCGAACCACGCACAGAAGACCTGCTAGCGCAATTCGATCATGGCACCGGCACTGAGAGGCATCAATAGAGTCATTGTCCTAGTTTGGGCAAGGTGGACTTTAGTGAAGTCGTAAGGCGAGTCGCTTAGAATCCGGGTTCCTCCCACCGAGCCCAGACGGCATTTTGAGAACCGATACGCTAAGCTAGCCATCGACAAATCAGATGCCGATCATCGACACCCACGCACACATCTATTCTCCGGACGAAGCGAAGTATCCGACGATTGAGAAGCCGTTGCGGCCGCCGGCAGGCAAAGGCTCACTGGAAGACCTGAAGAAGGAGAGTCGCGACAACAAGGTTGACGCGATTTGCGCGATTCAGACCAGTACGTTCTATCGCTTCGACAATCGCTACATCCTCGACAGCAGCAAAGCGAATCCTGACTGGGTCGCCGGCGTCTGTACGCTCGATCCGGATAATCCACGCTCCCCGAGCCTGCTCGTTCGCAATGCTCGCGAGTTCGGCATCCGCGGGATGCGCAGTATCGCTGCCGCCGACAAGCGGCTTGACCACCCCGGGGTGCGGGCGCTCTGGCAGACGGCGCTCGACGAGGGTATTGTGATCAATGTGCTCACGGGGCCGCAGTTGGCGGACCAAGTCGACCGCCTGCTCGGACAGTTTCCCGCGCTGCCGGTCGTGCTTGACCATTGCTTTAATCCCGCGGTCGGCCCGGACCTGGAGCCGGCCGTCCAGAAGGTGCTCTACCTGTCGCGGCACAATAACTTACATGCGAAGTTGACGTTTGTCCCGACGGGCAGCGCCACGGGCTTTCCCTGCGCCGATCTACATGACGCCTGTATGCGGATCGCTAAGGCCTACGGCGCCGAGCGCTGTGTTTGGGGGAGCGATTACCCGAACGGGTTGTGGACGCCGAAGGTCAGCTACGCCGAGCACCTGAAGATATTCACCGACGTACTCCCCTTCAATACGCGAGAACGTGAAGACGTTCTCGGCGGCACCGCGAAGCGGCTTTGGTTCCCGAATTTGTAGGCGTTCAAGCGGTCTTGAAGGCGGTTCACGATGCCGGATCATCACCGCGGGCCGATGTTATACTGACCGTTTCTTCATGCCCCGCGCGAAGCGAAACACTCCCAACAACTATATTCTTGTCATCTTCGATAGCTGTCGCTACGATTCGTTTATTCGCGCGCGGCCGAAGGTAATGAGGGGGTTGGGCAAGGTCGAGAAGAGGTGGTCGTACGCCTCTTGGACTGCCCCTTCCCACTACAACCTGCTGATGGGGCTGTTGCCTCACCATAGTCCTAAGCGCGTTTTTGCTTCCGAGTACTACAAGAAGGATTTCCTCAAGTACAACGAACGTCTTGGGGCTGAGAAGATCGAGTTCAAATCGCTCGTCCCGCAACTCTATTTCCCGGCGTTTCTGAAACACAAGCTCGGCTACAGCACTCACGCCATGGTGTCGCTGCCGGTCCTCAATCCGAAGACCATCCTCAACAACGGTTTCGATACCTACCAGTTGATGGACAAGCACAACGACATGCGGGCGATGGTCAAGCAGATGAAGTTTTCGGAAGACAAGCCGAGCTTTCACATCCTCAACGTTGGTGAGACGCACTATCCCTTCGCGCTACCCGATGAGCCACCCGAAGATTGGCCGCGCATCAGCGGGGTCCACGGCGTCTTCAAGCACCTTGACGATCACGTCGTCGGCGGTCAACTCAGTAAGCCGAAGGACAAGTTCTTCAATCAGAAAGCGCTCGATGATCTTCGTCAGCGCCAGATCGATGCCGTGAAGTACCTCGACAAAGTAGTCGAGGAGTTGTTCGACGTCGTCCCCAAAAACACCTACATCACGATCACCGCCGATCACGGCGAGTTGTTCGGTGAAGATGGATACTTTGGTCACGGGCCGATCCAACACGAAAAGGTTTTCGAAGTCCCCTTCGTGGAGGGCAAGATTCGATGAGTCGAGCCGTCGGCGACGGCGGCCGATCGATCCGCCGGCCGGCGGTGGTGGCAATCACGGTCGGCCTTGCGGCGGTTCTTTGGTTTGAACCTTCCGCGTCTCCGCCTGAACCGGCGTACTTCGCGTACGTAGGTCCGGGGGCAGGCTTTGCTTTCCTCGGTTCCTTCCTGAGTTTGCTGGCGGCGTTTCTCGTCGGAGCGGCTTCCATTCTGGCTTGGCCCATCCGCGTGCTGTGGCGATCGCTGAGCGGGAAAAAGGGCTGGAAGAACGCCAAGGTTCGCAAGGTGATCTTCCTCGGACTTGATGGATACGACCCCGATCTGGCCGAGCGCTACATGGCGGAAGGGAAGCTGCCGAATCTTTCGGGCCTGCGGGAGAAGGGCGACTATAGTCGGCTACGGACGACTTATCCGCCGCTTTCGCCCGTTGCCTGGTCGACATTTGCCACGGGCGTGAACCCGGCTAAGCATAGCTTGTACGACTTCTTGAATCGCAGCATGAAGACGTACCTGCCGGAGTTGTCTTCGTCGCGCGTTCGGGAACCGGCTCGATTTCTCAAGCTCGGCAAGTGGCGCGTTCCGCTCGGAAAAGCGTCGGTCGACATGCGCCGCAAGAGTAAGACTTTCTGGAGCATCCTTGGCGACGAAGGAATCGACTCGTCAATTTTACGCGTGCCGATCACGTTCCCGCCTGAAAAGTTCAACGGCCGCATGCTCTCGGCGATGTGTACGCCGGACTTGCTCGGCACCCAAGGAAGCTTTCAGCAGTTCACGACGGCCGGTGCGGGTGGACACTTTGATGAGGCCGGCCAGCAGCGCCCGCTGACGCGCAACGGCAAGGGGCTGGAAGGGAAGATCGAAGGACCACCCAATCCGCTGCGTAACGATGAGGAAGTGATGACCGTGCCGTTCAAGCTGCAACTCAACGGCAAGGGCGGGACGCTGCAGGTCAACGGTTCGGCCCACAAGCTTGAGACGAGTGAGTACACCCCGTGGGTTCAGTTGACCTTCCACGCCGCGCCCGGTGTGAAGGTCGAAGGCATTGCGCGTTTCATGCTCACGGAAACCGAGCCTGAAGTCTCGCTCTACGTCACGCCGATCAATATCGATCCGGAAAAGCCCGCGCTGCCGATTTCGCATCCCACTTACTACGCGACGTATCTCGCCAAGTTACAGGGTGCCTATTCGACCCTCGGGCTTGCGGAAGACACCTGGGCACTCAACGAGCGAGTCATCGACGAACAGGCATTTCTCGATCAGGCGTATTCGATTTGTGAAGAGCGCGAGACGATGTTCAAGAATGCGCTTGACCGAACGAAGAAGGGTATCGTCGCGTGCGTGTTCGACACGAGCGACCGTATCCAGCACATGTTCTTTCGCTACCTTGAGCCCGATCATCCCGCGCACCAGAAGAACCCGTACGGCAACGGCGCAACCCGCTACGAAGGCGTGATTGAGGACCTCTACCAGCGAATGGACACGATCGTCGGCAAGACGCTCAAGTATGTCGACGACGATACGGTGTTCTTCGTCCTCTCCGACCATGGTTTCAAATCGTTCCAGCGTGGAGTGAACTTAAATACCTGGCTTCTGGAGAACGGCTACTTGGCATTGAAGGATGGCGCCACTGAAGCCGGCCCGTACCTGAAGGGCATCGACTGGTCACGCACCAGAGCATACACCTTTGGGCTGACCGGCATCTATCTGAACCAGAAAAATCGCGAAGCGGAGGGAACCGTCGCGCGTGCCGAAGCCGCTGCCCTGAAGAAAGAAATCAGCGAGAAACTCACCGGTCTGCGCGATGAAGAGCGTAACAAAGTCGCGATCCGCGAGGCCTGGCCGAAGGAAGCGGTCTACCAAGGGCCCTACATGGATGTGGCTCCCGACATTATTGTTGGCTACGACCTGGGTTATCGCAGCTCGTGGGACGCGGCGCTCGGGAAAGTCACAACGGAAGTGTTTCACGATAATCTGAAGGCCTGGAGCGGCGACCATTGTGTCGACCCGGCGCTTGTGCCTGGAGTCATCTTTTGCAATCGCACGATCGAAGCGGAGAATCCCGGTATCGAAGACCTTGCCCCAACCGCCTTGCGATTGTTCGGTATGAAACCGCCGCCTTACATGGACGGCAAGGACCTGTTTACCGCCCCGAAAACGTAGGGGCACGGCATGCCGTGCCCGTTTGCTGAGCAATGAGAAAGGACGATGAAGTGACGAAGGACGGTGGACGTAAAACCTCCCTGACCGTCGCCGCCCTGTGCCTTTGCGCCCTAGCTTTTCATGTCAGTTGCGGCGGGCCTGTCACCAACGACGTCGGCAAACGCATCATCGTCCTTGGTATCGACGGCATGGACCCTAAGTTTCTCGAACAACATTGGGAAGATCTGCCGAATCTCGATAAGCTCCGCCGCGAAGGTGACTTCAAGCCGCTCGCGACGACCATCCCGCCGCAAAGCCCCGTCGCGTGGTCGAGCGTGATCACCGGACTCGATCCCGGCGGCCACGGCATCTACGACTTCATCCACCGTGACCCGCAGACGCGCCGGCCGTTCCTATCGATGGCCGAAACGACCGATTCCTCTCGGACGCTCGAGATCGGCGACTGGGTCATTCCGCTCTCGTCGGCGGAGATCATCCAGTACCGCCGCGGACAGCCGTTTTGGCCACTGCTAACCGACGCGGGCGTTCCGGCGAGCATCATGCGCATGCCGGCGAATTTTCCTCCGGAAGGCGAAAGCGTACGTTCGCTCTCGGGTATGGGCACGCCCGACATGCACGGCACGCAGGGCACGTTTGCGTTCTATACGGATGATCCGGAGTGGGAAGCCGGGTCCGTGTCGGGCGGCAAGATTGTTCGACTTCCGGTGTTTCGCCATTTCGCGGAATTGGAGATCGAGGGGCCTGTCAACAGTTTCAAGAAAGATCAGCCCACGACGAGCGTGACGTTGACGGTCAATCGTGATCCCAGCGAACCGGTTGTGCGATTCGACCTCGATGGCGAGAGCTTCATTCTGAAACAAGGCGAGTGGTCCGATTGGTTGCACGCGAGTTTCCCGTTGATCGGCGACCTACAATCCGCTGCCGGCATCTTCCGGGTGTACCTCCGTCAGGTGCATCCCCGGTTTGAGCTCTACGTAACGCCGATCAACGTCGATCCGACGAACCCCGCGCTGCCGATCTCGACGCCTGCGTCCTATAGCGCTGAACTAGCAGAGGCGATCGGGCCGTTCTATACGCAAGGGATGGCCGAAGACACATCGGCCTACCGCCAAGGAGCCTTGAGCGTCGACGAGTTTCTCCAACAGAGTCACAGCGTGCTCGACGAGACGCGCGAGATGCTGCGGTATGAACTCTCGCAATTCAAGAGTGGGCTGCTTTTCTTCTACGTATCGAGCGTCGACCAGAACGCTCACATGCTGTGGGGTAAGTACGACGACAAGCTGCTTGAAATCTATCGCGAGACCGACAAGATGATCGGCGAAGCGATGGAGTTGATCGACGACGAAACCACGCTGATCGTCATGTCTGACCATGGCTTTGAACGCTTCGACCGCGCGGTGCACTTGAACACAGTCCTGCTGCGAACCGGGTTTCTGGCGCTCGACGATCCGCGTAATACGGGTGACGCGGAACTGTTTCAGCACGTCGATTGGTCACGGACACGGGCCTATGCGATGGGCATCAACTCGCTTTATCTCAATCGTCTCGGCCGCGAGGAAGGTGGGATCGTCGCCGAAGGAGAAGAGGCCGACCAGACGATCGCCGATCTGCGCAAGGCGCTGCTCGATTTCCGTGACCCCGAAACGGGCGAGCAGGTGATCGAAGAACTCTACGTCAGCGAAGACGTATTTCAGGCGTTGCCGAGCGAGTTTGCTCCCGACATCATCGTCGGTTACCGGCCGCCGTACCGCTCTTCGTGGCAGACTCCGCTGGGCGGGGTGCCTGAAGCGACGGTCGTCGACAACGATGAAGCCTGGATCGGAGATCATTGCATCGCGCCGCAATACGTACCCGGCGTTCTACTGAGTAACCGCAAGATAGCTCTCAACGATCCCAAGCTTGCCGATGTGCCTGTCACGTTGCTCGGGGAGTTCGGCGTCGCCGTCCCGAAGGAGATGATCGGCCGGCCACTGTTCTGAAGCGGACGCGGATAAACTACACTCTTAGGAATCAGCCATGTTTGGACCTTCGATAAAGCTCGACAAAGACCTCTACGACCGCATCAAGCGCTGCTCGGATGCCGCCGGCTACTCATCGCCCAAAGAGTTGATCCAGCACGTTCTCGAACGCGAGCTCGAAAAGATTGAAGACGATACTCGCTCCGACGAAGAGATCGTGAAGAAGATGCAAGGGCTCGGCTACATCGACTAGCCGCTCCCGAGCCGATTCGCGTGGACATCTTCAACAGCCTTCTTCGAACCGTCATTGGTGGCATCTGCGCCCTTGGTGTTGGTTTGCACCCGATGATCGGGCTGACACTGATTTCGATCCTCACAGGGATCGGGATGCTGTGGGTCTTCGGCAAGACGTCGAATCAGGAGAAGATCTCCCGTACCAAGAAGCGCCTGCAAGCCTACCTGCTTGAGATGCGTTTATTCGGGGACGATATCTCGCTCGTATTCAGCGCGCAGAAGAAGCTGGTCATTGATAACTTCCGCTACATCGGGCTGATGATGCGCCCGATGATCTTTCTCACCGCGCCGCTGCTCTTGCTGCTGATTCACATGGACGCCTTCTATGGCGCGACGCCGCTGGCCATCGGCGAACCGGCGATTGTGACGTTGCAGGCAGCCGGACGATTCGGAACCAACGCGCCGGTGCCCGAGTTAGAGGTTCCCGCGGGCATTGTCGTTGAGACGCCCGGCGTACGGGTGATCGAGACCGGGCAGATGAGCTGGCGCATCCGCGCCGAGCAACCCGTCGAAGGTGACCTCAAGTTTCGCTGGGGCGGAAACGAATGGACGAAGTCGATCGCCGCCGGGGAGCCGTTTCGCTACCTGTCGATTCGTCGAGTCACCAGCCTGGGTGATGCGTTCTGGTATGCCGGCGAAGATCGCTTCGCCGAAGACGAGGTCGATTGGATCGAGATCCGCTACCCTGCCGCCGAGGTTTCGCTAGCAGGTTTTCCCCTCCACTGGATCATCTGGTTCTTCGTGATCTCCATGGTGGCCGCCTACGCACTCAAGGGATACTTCGGCGTTACGTTCTGAGGGCGCGATCTAGATCAGGCAGCGCAGTGTCACGCTCGCGTGGTGACTTCCCCTAACCTCTTTAGCGCCTCGGCAATCTCATTCCAGATCTCAGGCTCCGGGCTCTTTTCGGTCCACTCACCCGGGAGCGGCCTTCCTTCAGACGCTAGGGCCAGGACCTGCTTGACGGTCTCGTTCTGGTCGGCTGCCTGCACGAGGTAGGCGCTCAGCCTTCGAACATGGGAACGAAAAACGCCTTGATCGCTGGTGTGGCCGTCAGCCAGAAAGCAAAGCAACGCCAGTACGCTCGCAAGCACACGCTCGTCGTCGGTGTCACCTGGCATACCGCCATCCGGCTGGATCTGGCCGGCTCGATCGACAAGAGTCATCTCGTCGGCCGGCGTTTCCCTATCCACTACATCAGCTTGCGTTCGGCTCCCCAAGACCACGAAGTCTTCCAAGAAGGCGCCCGATGTTTCGGGTGCTGAATCGTAGACTGCATCGGCACTGCCGTCCATCGTGCGCAGTCTCCCCGGCGATCTAGCGTCTAACCGCCGCGAGGCGCGCACCACATCGAAGTAGGCCGATAACTTGGTATCTCTCGGAAGGCCCACAGGGACGACTCTGGTCTCGGGCACTTCACCTGACTGATCGGCCGCTCGTTCCGCAATCGCCACGAGTGCAGTTGTCCTACTGGCGAGTCCATACTGCTCACTCAGCGCTTCCAGCGTCTTACGGATTCGTTTTGTGCGGCGTCGCTCAGCGGATGCCGTGCTTTGTTTGGCCTGTCCCCAGGGGGTGATTCCGTCCGGGTACTTGCTCTCAAGATCGGTAATCAGTCGGGCTCCTTGGATGAGTCGCAGCGTATCGCCGTACGAACCGCTCACATCGAACCCTACGGTCATCTGCCGGGGAACTTCCGATTCCTTCCAGTTCAGGGAAAGCTGACCGGCCCCGGCGGGCGAACACTGCCCAAAGATGACCAATGGAAACCCCTGAAACACTGCGGATGAAGGCTGCGGCGCGATGCTACCTTGGGCGGGCTTCTCCATGTTGACCGCAAGATCCGTGGCCAAGGGCCGGCCAACTGACGCGAATAGATCGACGGCCGGCAGGTCCACTCTCTCGTTCGGGGTCAGAAACCGGCTCATGCCACCCGTTCCTCGGGCCAGAAGCGCCAGAAACCGGTCTTGGCTGGCGCTACCGATCCCAAGGCAGTGGATCCGAATCCCTTTGCTTTGAATCTTCTGAAGGATGTCTTCGGTTCCGAAGACTTGACCGTCTGTCAACAAGAAGATATCGCCGTCCGTGTCCCCGAGCAAAGCAATTGCGGCTAGCAGCGCCTGACTCATCTCAGTCCCGCCGCGGGCTCCAATGCCTCCAAGAGACGTCTTTGCCAGGGCCCGCTGTTTCATCGTTGCGAGGACAAGCGAGCCTCGCACTGCCTCGTTGCCTTGCGACGGAGTGGATTGGCTTTCGGCTGAGTTGGAGAAGAGCCGACGGAAGCGCCCGCGAACCGGTTCGGGTGTCTCCGGTCGGCCGAAGATCTCCAGATTGTTGTCGAAAGCGACCAGACCGAACTGGTCTTCGGCTGAAAGCGCCCCGAGGCAGGCTTCAATTGCCTTTCGGGCTTGTTTCAGGGCGGCGCCAATCATGGAACCGGAACGGTCGAGCACGAACACAACGCGGCGAGGCACTTCCGACCTCTCACCGAAGCGGCTGGAAGGGATGACCATTGCGACGCGCCCGATGCCCTCCCGATCCACACCTGATACGACCGGCAAGTCGTCTTGCTTTGTCTGAATGTCGAGGACGAGATCGCGGTTCGGAACATCGCCCTCCGTCGCGAGCGAGACCCGGGCGTTGCCGTCCTCGTTTTGCGAGAACTGGATGGCATGCGAAGGTGAGGCCACCGCGGAGATGTCGTTTGACGCCTGGACCGCAAGATCGAAACCAACCTGGTGTAGCCCATCGGCTTTAGCGGCAAAGATGGGCAGTACCACGTCCCCGAACTGATCTTCGGGCAGCTCAATCTCTCCCGAAGCGGGCTCCAATCGCGCGGCCTGTGCTTGCGGGTGGTACGACGGAGCCAGCGTGAAGGGGAAACGAAACCGAGTGCTGCTGTCGCGGACTTCCACACCTGCAATCACTTCCAAGTTCACGGTCACCTCTTCTTGCGGGCGCAGGTTGCCCAGCATGAGGTTCACGACGCCGTCCCGGTGTTGCCGAACCAAAGTGGAAAGGTGCCCGCTTCGATACCGGCTTCATAGGTTTGCTCAGCCTCCGCGACTGGCCGCAGGTCCGACCTCACGGAGAAGTCCTGCCCCTTCACCACGAAACGGCGCAGGGCCGCATCCCGGGGCAGTACAAACGAATAGATCACCTCAAGCGGCTTGTCCTCGTTCGATTGGAATCTATGCTGAAGCCATAGTCGGGCGCCTACGGGACACAACTGTCCAGTGAGCCAGAGTTGTTGCATAGCCAACCGCAGGTGTTGCCCGGTTGCTGCATTCACGGCGGTGAAACCCATTTCGGCGTCTTGTTTCGGCATGCTTTCTATCCCCCTTGATCTATGGCCCGTAGTTGGTCCGCGAAATTCTCCAGCGCCAACCGGATATGCTTGGCGCGCCAACTCTCACTGCCCTCACGAATCCAAACCACCACATCCTCTTGAAGTTGGTAGCTGTTCCAAGTCGTTGGACTTGGCAGATCCGCCTCTTCTCGTCCAGCCCCGAGGACTCCCGCGATTGCGTTGAGGGTCAGGCCATCTTGTTGCAGGGCGCGGATCTTCTTCAGCCGCTCGACGTGATCCGTGCCGTAGCGTGCTCGACGGCCGGCGATCAAGGGGCCGTCGAGAAGACCGCGTGAGATGTAGAAGCGGATCGTCCGAGGGGGCACCCCGACCTCTTCAGCGAGTTCACGGAGCGTCCTGTGACGCTGATCTAGTTCGGTCACTTCACCGTCAACCGTAGCGAATAATTATGACACTGTCAAGTACTGTCAAATTATGAATACGCTATCCTACTCTCACGGGCTGTACTCATTCCCGTTGTGTCCACCACATAGCTTCCCTGCCACTCCAGCCGCGTAGAGCCTTGCCGCCGGCGCTTTCAGCGATGGCTACAGCGCGCGTCCTGAATGTTTCCTTTCATGTTGGTTTCCCGATCCCTATATGCTCTGACTGTCCTCGCATTTCTGGCCTCGATCAATGTCGTTGTTGGCCAAAGCGGAGCACCGCTGCCGCCCACCAACGATCCGCCGCCGGTCACCGAGCAGTCGAACGAATCGGGCGACGACTCAGATTCCGAAGGCGCTGCCGGGTTCACGGAATCTTCCACACTCGATCAGCGCACGGAGATCAATCTGCTCGGTCAGACCGACACCGGCGCCGGCGAGAGTCGCCGGAACGAGAACATCCAGTTCAACCTGGTCGACAACAACGCCCTAAAAGAACTTCGCGTTCGTCTGGGTACAACCGCCACGATCATTGATGAGTTCAAGCCGGACAGCGGTTACTTCGGCGCTGAGTTTGGTGCGTCGCCGAAAGGCGCTGTGCACGTGCTCGGAGCCGGTGGCACGGGCCTGCACGGCAGCGTGTATGAGTTGCACCAGAACAGCGTGTTCACGGCGCGTTCGTTCTTCCAGGTCGGCGACGTTCAGCCTGCGCGGGAGAACGACTATGGGTTCAACGTTGGTGCGCCGGGCTGGACGGGCTCCCACTGGTCGATCGATGCGAGCCAGCAGAAGTTGCGCGGGATCGTCAATGGCAACGTGCTCGTGCCGAAACCCGATGAACGCACACCGCTGACCGACGACCCCGAGATCCGTCCCACGATCGAGCGCTATCTCGGTGCCTACCCCGCGATCCTGCCTAATCGTACCGATATCAATGAACGCGCGCTCAACACGAATGCGCCGCAGCGGATCAACAACAACAATGTTTCTTCGCGGCTCGATCAGCGCATCGGCGACCGCGACAGTCTTTTTCTCCAGTACGCGCTCACCACGCAACAGGTAGATGCCTTCCAACTGGTTGCCGGCCAGAATCCGGATGCCGACATCAAATCGCATAAGGCGACGATGACTTGGAATCGCGCATGGACGGCGCGGACCGTGACGGATTTCTCAGCGAGTTTCGATCGTTTGCGGACTCTGCTCGTTCCGGAAGAGAACGCCGTCGGTCCATTCGTCTCGGTCAGCGGATTACAGGGGTTGGGGCCGGTTGGCGCTATCCCCATCGACCGCGTGCTCAATCGGTTTCGCTACGCCGGACGAGTCAACCACGTCCGTGACCGCCACACGCTGACCGCGGGGTTCGAGGTCTTGCGGCGCCAATTGAACGGCGTCGAAAGCGATGTGCATCGCGGCTTCCTCAGCTTCGGCAACAACTTCGGCAATGACGCCATCACGAATCTGCGCCTCGGCTTGCTGACCCAGAGTATCATTTCGATCGGCGACATCCACCGCGGCTATCGTAACTGGGACCAGCAATATTACGCGGGCGACACGTGGCGTGTGCGCAACAATCTGACGCTCAACTTCGGACTCCGCTTCCAGCCCGTCACGAGTCCCTCTGAGGTCAATGGGCGGGATACGATCGCCTACTCCTGCGACTGCAACAACGTAGCACCGCAGTTCGGATTCGCCTACCGGCTACCCAATGAGTGGGGCGTCCTGCGCGGTGCCTATGGGCTGCAATACGGCCAGATCTTTCCAGCGACCTATCAGCAAGTTCGCCTTGCGCCCCCGGGTAACACGAAGATCGTGATTCCCAGCCCGGATCTTGCCAACCCGTTCAGCGGCTTCGATCCGAACGACCCGAATATCCTGCCCACAACGTACGTGCTGGACGAAAACCTTGTCACGCCTTACTCGCATCAATACAACTTCAGTTGGGAATTCTCCCCCGCTAGCGATTGGAATGTGCAGCTGGGCTACGTGGGCAGCCGCTCTCACAAACTTCTGTTGATGTGGTATCTCAATCGATCCCATCCGGTGGAAGGCATTGACCAAACGACGAGTACGGTCAACTTGCGGCGCGATAATCCGAACTTCGCTGAAATCCGTCGCGTGATCAATGGTTCACGGGGATTCTTCGACGCCGCGCGCGCGTCCGTCGTGGCCCGGTCATGGGAGGGGCTTACGTTCGAGGCCGCCTACTGGTTCAGCAAGGCCATTGATCTGGGAGCAAATTATACGAACACGGGCTACGGTGCTGATTCGCGCCTTTCACGCAGCCAGACAGAGTTCGACCAACTTCGCGACATGCGCGGGCTCAGCGACTTCGATCAGCCACATTCGTTCTTGTGGTCGGCCAACTACGAGACGCCAAGGCTTGCGACGTCCCGCGGTTGGATGGAGCAAGCCTTTGGGAGTTGGAATCTCGCGACGGTGCTTCTGCTCAAGCAGGGGACACCGTTTTCGGTCGGCACGGGCTCGGACGCGCCGGGCTTCGGCAACGTCGACGCGAACGGCGGCGACCGTCCGAATATTTTGGATACCTCGATCCTGGGAAGGACGATCGGCGATCCCGATACGTCGAGTCAGCTTCTGCCCGCCGATGCGTTTTCGTTCATTCTGCCGACAGAGGCCGCGGGCACGCTAGGCCGCAACACGTTTCGCAAAAGCGGTATCGCCAACCTCAACGCATCGCTGTCGCGCACATGGAGTCTGGGGTCAGAGATGAACTTGCTGCTGCGCGGCGAGTCGATCAATCTCTTCAATACGCCGCAGTTCGCCGAGCCGGGCACGGCTCTCTCGAACGCCAACTTCGGAGAGATTACAAATACGCTCAACGACGGGCGGACGTTCCGGTTCTTACTGCGCTGGATGTTCTGAAGATACCTGGGCTATCCCACCGAGAGCACGATTCTCGATCGGAAGTGTTAGGCGATGAACGCGGGGAAGCGTGGCTAGGGCTTAGCGCCTAGGGATTTTCTTCCGCTTGGCCTCGGTCGGCGGCCCGTTGCCGGGTTTGGCCTTGCGACGCACCTTCCTTCTTGCCTTCTTCTTGGCTTCGGTGGGTGGGCCGCTTCCTGGATCACGTTTGCGGCGCATTTTCCGCTTGGCCTCGGTCGGCGGTCCGTCACCGGGCTTCCGCTTGGTTTGGCCGGAAGCTTCTCCGGCGGCCGCCACAAGGGCGACAACCGGCGGTAGGTAGACTGCCGCTTTCTTGAACTTCCCGATGGCTTCGCGCCGAGTTAACTTGTCAGTTGACATCGCCCGAATGATACCAATGTGCCGGGTTGATGTCTATTCCTTTTTCGGCCAATACGGGTCGAGCAAGCCGTCCTCGACCCAGTTGGCAAAACAGTCCCAAACGTCGCGCTCGACGTGAGGGGCTGATGGGTGCATTTGGGCGACTTCCTCTGCAATCGCCGCCGGGTCGGCCCCTTCCTCGTAGCGCAGCCAAAAGTATGTCGCTGTCGGATTGAGGTGCACGCGACGGTCTTCATCGGTTGTCAGGGTCAATTCATCGCCGTCAAGACTTGGGATGACTTCATTGCGTGTCTTAAGGGTTGGTGTTGGTACGTTCGGATGACGGAGATGTTCGTTGGGCCGGGGGAGGGCCAAGCACGTGTATAGATCGCTTGTATCCGGTGCGGGGAACAACGGTTCGAATCGCGGGGCATCGTTGCCCGTGGGTTCGGGGATCACGCCGGCAAGACCGAGAAACGCCGCAACCATGCCCCCTTTGGCGTTCCGTTGCGCGATGTGATCGGCGGTGCCCTTCGGCGCGCGCATCCCAAGGTCCGGGCCCATATTGCACTCAATCAACCAAGGTTTGAGCTGGTCGTCAATGAGCAGATCGCAGCCGAGAAACTGGAAGCAGCGATCCACGTGCGGGGTCGTGCGACGCGCCTCGGCCAAAATGGGTTCGCGTGCCGCGATGAAGGTTTGGGCCAGAACGCGCCGGATTCTAAGCCAAAGCGCACTGTCGTCGATGTCGGCCTCGCGGAGCTTTCGCCGATAGGTTGCAAGGTCGATTGCACGGACGGGTCTCACCACATCCTTATTCAGAAGCTGTATGGTGGGGTTCGTAAGGTGAACGACGCGATCCTGAAGCGAGGCGCGATCCGCTGTGTAGGGCCGCGACGTGAATTTGGCGAGACCGCTGGAGTAGATATGCAGCTCCAGCGGATCGAGCGACGTCACCGCGACGTAGATCCGCAGGGTGTGCTTGCAGGGCTCGCCGGGCAGCAGCAGCGGATTGGCGATGTATTCCTGGATCAGCCAATCCTCGTCGGTGAAGACTTCGTCGGGATCGCTTACTAGCTCGATACCCTGTCCTAGCGCCTGCGCCTTGGGTTTTTGAATCCAGAGTTTCTCGGGATTCTGCTCGGCATCCGCCCGCCAGTCAGCGTACTCATCGGGCATTGCATACGCGCGAGGGAAGAAATCGTAGACCGATGGGATTCCGGCGCGTTGCGTGCGCTTCGCGGCCCGGTCCAGGGTACGGAAGAGTTCGTCCTTGAGCCCGAGATGACCCATCCCAGGGAACTGATTGATCCGCCGCGAAGGTGTCAAGGGATTGAAGCGGTCTGCTTCCAGTACGAGGTCCGACCAATAGAAGGCCCAATCGTCGCGGTGGGTTTGCCGCCAGCCGTGTGAGTCGAGAAGGTCGCGAACCAGCTCGGTTTGGCGGTCTTCGAGCTCTTCGTCGATTCGATAGCGTTGAGCGGAGGTCAAGGCGGCAGGCTATCAGGCAGATGAAGATGAACGCAAGTGGACGACAGGGGCTCAATCCTACCGCTCCCTTATTGATCTATAGTGGGTAAACTTCAAATGAACCTCTCCGGGAAGCTTCCGCTTATCGCTGCCGTTGTTGCTTTCGCCTGGGCTGGTCTCTACGTATTCGCGGCGATCGACGGGCCGGTCGTCCTTCTGATGTTCGCCGTCCTTCCTCTTGCTGCGGGCATCGGTATTCTGCGGCGGCGAGCGTGGGCCGCCTATGGACTTGCGCTGTACCTTGCGACGTCACTTCTCCTCATGCCCGTACTGCTGATGCGGGCAGATAGGCTGACGGGGGTCACGCTGGAGATCGCAATATCGGCGGCACTGTCGACGCTCTTGTTGCTGACGTCGGCCGTCTTGTTTTTTCTGGCGGGCCGGTCGCTTGCCGCAACGGGGGCTCAGCGAGGATGGGCCACCCCATGGATCGCCATCTCGGTGCTATCCACAACTCTGTTGGTCTGTGCACAAGCGTTTGTCATTCCAACCGGAGCGATGGAAGAGACACTCCTGATCGGCGATCACATTCTGGTCCAGCGATTTCCTGCGCCCTCTGTCGTGCGTGGAGGCATCGTCGTCTTCATCTATCCGGTAGATCGAAAACAGAGTTTTGTGAAGCGGGTCGTCGGTCTTCCCGGGGACCGCATCCGCGTATCGGACAAGATTCTCTATCGCAATGGCGAAGCGTTAGACGAGCCATATGTGACCCATAAGAGCTCGTACACCGACCCATATCAGGACAACTTTCCGAGTGAGCCCAACCTACCTATCGCTGACTACCCCCAGGACATACTCGAAAACCACGTAGTGAACGGTGAGGTAGTCGTTCCCGAGAATAGCTATTTCGTACTGGGGGACAATCGCGATATGTCGCTCGACAGCCGGTATTGGGGCTTCGTCAGCTCAAACGACGTCATTGGCGCGCCCCTTCTGATCTACCATTCCGAGGAAACGCCGCCCGGAGTGGATGAGCATGGCGAACCTACCGAGCCAAGCCGAATTCGCTGGGAACGACTCTTTAAGATCCTGTAGGGGGTGTCCCGCGCGGGACGTCAGTGGCGCTCCAACATTCTGACCTGAGAGCCGGTAGATCTTACCGTGCCTCACCACTCGGCTAAACTCGGACCATGCAGAGTTTCCTCCGTATCGGCGGTATCCTTGCGCTGATCGCCGTCGCCGCGTGGCTCTGGTTCGCGCAGCCTAATTCGCCCAGTACGGCTGTTGTCCAAGCCGCCGAAACCGACGAGCTAGCCGTCTTCGTTCGGTTGGGTGTCGATGATGACCAACCCCGCGACTGGAGCGGCGAAGTGCGCGTCGAGAACGGCCGTCTCACCGGGCTTGATCCCTGGCAGTTTGGTGAAGGCGATGAACTACTCTCCGACACCGCGTGGACAGCCCGCACCGTCGACGAGAACTACTGGGACGCGCCGTGGGAACGCAGTCTCGAAGGCACCAAGCGCCGTACGAGGCTAACGGCGAAGGGCGTTCTGTTGCGGCTCGAAATGGCCGGTCCCGGCAAGGTCACGATCGAAACGTCACAGGGTTCGTTCGCTTTCGACCCCGAAGAACTTTCATGGTCACGTCCCAAGACCTATGCCGGCGGACGTGTCGTGATCAGTCTCTCGCCGCCGCCCCAACGCCTCACGGAGGGGCCTGCCGCCGAGGACTATGCCGATGCGATCGAGTCGTCCGGCGGTGACCGCTGGGTGACGTACCAGACATACGAAACTGGCGGGGACAGGCTCTGGATTCGCCGCAACGATGAAGCCCCGGTTGCGCTTACCGGTCCCGGCGGCGACCTGTTTCGCGTCCAACTCGCCGAAGGTTCCCAAGGGCGCATCTGGGCCATTTGGTGCGAACAGCGCGATTCCAACTGGGATTTGTTTGGGCGTGTGTTCGACGGCGATAGCTGGGGTGAAGAGGCCCGGCTCACGACCGCCGGCGGATCCGATATCTTTCACTCACTCGCTCGCGACGGCGCGGGTAACCTCTATCTCGCGTGGCAGAGCTTCCGATCGGGCAACGCGGACATCTACCTGCGTACCTACCGCAAGGGCCGCTGGCAGCCGGAGGTGCAAGTCAGCAACGACCCCGCCAACGATTGGGAACCGCAAGTCGCTACGTCAAACGACGGCGAAGTCTCAATCGTGTGGGACACGTACGCCAAGGGTAATTACGACGTCGTAATGAAGCAACTGCGCGGCGGACGTCTCTCCGACGCCATCACAATTGCTGACTCGGATTCCTTCGAAGCCCGCGCCACGGCGCACTACGATTCCGGTGGCCGCCTCTGGCTCGCATGGGATGAGGGCGACCCCGACTGGGGCAAGGATTACGTGGCCGGCATCCAGGACGTGGGCATGGGCCTGCTGCAGAAACGGCGCGTGCGAGTTGCCACGTACAGCAACGGACGCCTCGAACAACTCCCCGGCGAGTTGCCCCTCGCGCCGCCCGAGGAAACGAGCCCGGTGTTCCAATCCCCGCGCCTTGCGATCGACGGCAACGGCAACCCATGGGTCTTCTTCCGCTACCGCACGCACGCACCCGTCGTGCAAGCACGCGACAAGTTTCGCTCCATGTGGCGGGTGGGTGCGACGAGCTTTCAGAACGGCGCGTGGACGCCTGTCGTGCGCTTCCCGCTCGGCTATGGGCGCATCGACATGCCGCTCTCGGTCTATACCGATTCGACCGGAGACATCCAGGTCCATTGGACGAGCGACGGTCGTCCGTTTCCGGATGGCTTCCCGCGCGAGCAGGATATTTTCTCAGCCACCCTTAGCGCCGGTGAGCCATCCGATAGCCCGCACGAGTTTGTCGCGTTCAAGCCGTCAACGGACAAGTCCGCCGGAATCCATCCCAACGAAACGGCCGACGTGGCGCGCCTGCGGGACTACCGTGCCGAAATCAACGGGAAGATCTACCGACCCGTTCGCGGCGACATGCACCGCCATACTGACATTTCCTGGGATGGCAATCGCGATGGTTCGTTATTCGATGCTTACCGCTATGCACTCGATGCCGCGGGCCATGATTTCCTCGGCGTCGCCGATCATCAGGCCGGACACGAGGTTGAATACAGTTGGTGGATGATTCAGAAGGCCGTCGATCTATTCACGATCCCCGGCAAGTTCACGCCGCTTTACGGCTACGAACGTAGTCGCGGCTACCCCAGCGGACACCGCAACGCCATGTTCGCGCAACGCGGCGTGAAGGTCGTGAAGATGCTTGACAAAGAGCGGGAGCGCAACAACGAGGTCGGCGTTGAGCACTTCTACGAAGATCTGCGCAAGAACCGCGGCATCGTGATGAGCCATACGTCTGCTACCGGCGCGGGAACGGACTGGCGCGACAACGACCCCGACGTCGAAACGCTTGTCGAGATCTATCAAGGCTATCGGCGCAACTACGAACACGAGGGCGCGCCGCGCTCGACCGATCGTGGTGGCCGGCCCGCCGGGTTCGTTTGGAAGGCTTGGGAGAAGGGTCTCAAGCTCGGCTTGCAATCGAGCTCCGATCATGTCTCGACGCACACATCGCACGGCATGATCTGGGTTGAGGACTTGAATCGAGAGGCCATCATCGAGTCGATCCGCGCCCGCCGCGCCTACGCGGCGACCGACAACATCCTCGTTGATTTCCGCGTGAACGGGCGGCTGATGGGCGCCGCATTCGAGACTATCGACCGCCCCAAGCTCGAAGCGCGGATCGTGGGCACGACGCCGATCCGCAAAGTCGAAGTCATCAAGAACAACACCTACATCCACACGCAGCAAGGCGGTAGCCCGGAGATTTCATTTACCTACGTCGACAACGACGTCGGCGAAGGGGAGAGTTATTACTACATCCGGGTCGAGCAACAGGACGGGGAACTGGCATGGGCGTCCCCGGTCTGGGTAACCTATAAGAAGTAATTCCACCGCCAATGGTAGGGGCATGGCATGCCGTGCCCGATTTCCAATCGTAGAAGGAAAAGGTACGACTTATGAAATCCCTAAGCAATCTCTCACGCCGGTCTTTTGTAGCCGGCTCGCTGGCGGGTAGCGCCTTGGCCAATTCCGCGCGCGCCATTGCGGCAGCCCGCGCCCCGAAGGTTCTCGGCGCGAACGACCGTTTGCACATTGGTGTGATCGGTGCCGGCGGTAACGCCACGGGCCACATGAAGCGGCTGGGCCAGATCGGAGAGGCGGAGAATGCCGAGATCGTCGCGGTCTGCGACGTCTACCAGAAGCGCCTTGACGCGGCCGCGGAGTTGACCGGAGGCAAGCCCTATCACGACTACCGCGAGGTGCTCGACAAGCCCGATATCGATTACGTCGTGATCTCCGTCCCCGAGCATTGGCACGCGCAGATGACGCTCGACGCCGTGGACGCCGGCAAACACGTCTACTGCGAAAAGCCGATGACCTACAACATCGAGGAAGCGATCAAGGTCCGCGATCGGGTCAAGCAGAGCAAGGTCAAGATGCAGGTCGGCGTGCAGGGGATGTCGGACGATTCCTACATTACCGCTCAGAGACTTATTAAGGAAGGCAGGATCGGCAAAGTCGTCTCGGCGCAGATTGACTACTCGCGCAACCACGTCGACGACTTCTGGACGAAAGAGTTCGACGAGGACGTCAGACCCGGTGAGAACCTCGACTGGAACGCCTTCCTCGGACCCGCCAAGAAGCGCCCGTTCGACCGCGACCGCTTCTTTGCCTGGCGGCGCTACTGGGATTACTCAAGTGGGATCGCTTCCGACTTGTTTGTCCACCGTATCACGCGCATCATCAAGGCCTGCGACTTGACCGTTCCCAGCACTGTCGTGGCCACCGGTGGCAAGAACTTCTTCACGAAGAGCGCCGCCGAAATTCCCGACACGTTCAACATGATGGTTGATTACCCCGAGGGCGTTTCCGTCATCCTGGTTTCCTCAATGGCCAATTCCGCGAAGATCCGGCACATGATCCGTGGCCACGAAGCGACGCTGGAGTTCACGAAGGAAGGCTTCACGATTACTCCCGAAAGAGAATTCGCCGAGGGTCGCGAGGTCTTCAACCACGTCAAGACGGGTGCGGAGGATACAGGACTTCACCACGCCAACCACCACCGCGCGATTCGATTCAACGAGCCGCTGAATTGCGATGTGGATTTGGGCTTCTACGGCGTTGTTGCTACGTCGATGGCTGTGGAGTCTTTGCGTAAGAAGCGCTATTTAGCCTGGGACGCCCGCAAAGAGAAGGTTGTGAAGGCGTAGCAGTCTACGTCCCCGTACTCGAATAGTTCGATACGCCGCGATTCCACAGCACGATCGCCCCGGTTAGAAACACCGCCATCACCACCGGCAGCAATGCGACGTACGACTGATACTCCACGCGTTCGAGTAGAACGGTCGACGGGTAGAAACTCGCAAATCCGAACGGGATCACCCAACTCAACAGGAACTGCACAAACGGGCTATAGATATTCAGCGGGTATCGCCCGAAGGCCAGCATGTTGTACACCGGCGGTATGATGCCGACACGGTCCTCCACCCAGAACGAAACACAGGTCAGCATCAGGAATACCGCCAGGTAGATGATCAATCCGCAGAGGGCCGCGGCCACGAGAAACGCCCAGTCGTCCAGTCCATGCTGCAAGCCTAATTGTCGACTCGTGTAGGCCACGATGAACAGCCCGACCGCGGTATCGCTCAGGGCCTCCAGCCGAAACTGCTCACTCATCACTTGGAACAGAGAATGGACCGGACGCAGCAACACGCGGTCAAACTTTCCTTCGATGATGTATGACTCACCGAAGTAATACAGGTTGACGCTCACCACGTTGAAGAGTGACAACGGGATCAGCCCGAACCCATATAGGAAGAGAATCTCGTTGAACCGCCAGCCGGCTATTTCCGGCGCGCGCTGAAACAAGATGAATACCAACGCCACGCCGAACGCGGTCGCAACCATCGTGGTGACTACAGAGACAATGAAATCACCTTTGTAGGCCAGGCGCACCTTCGCATACTGCGAAAAGTACTGTCCGAGAAGTTGAAGATAGCGCCGCATGACTTATCCGAGCGATACCTCTATTGCAAGCCGTGCAACACTTCGGTGATCTGCTCGATCACTCGTGCCGTCTCTTCTTCCGTAATCACATAGGGCGGCATGAAGTAGAGCACGTTCCCAAGTGGCCGCAATAGGATATCCCGACTCAGGAACTCACGATATAGCTTGGGCCCGATGCCCGCCAGATATCCGCCACCCTCGACCAGCTCTATGACACCGACGCCGCCGATGACACGCACATCGCCGACGCACGCAAGCGACCGAAGCGGCTCAAACCCTTTGCGGAGCTGCTTTTCAAGCACCTCGATCCGCTGCAGTGTGCCTTCTTCGCGAAACACATCAAGGCTCGCCAACCCCACGGCGCAACCCAAAGGATTCGCGGTGAACGAGTGTCCGTGGAAGAATGTCTTCAAGCGGTCGTCGCTCAGGAACGCATCGTAGATCTCATCCGACATGGCGGTCGCGGCGAGAGGCAAGTACCCGGCCGAAAGTCCCTTTGACAGGCACATCATGTCGGGCTTCACGGGCCCATGCTCACTGGCGAACATGCGTCCGGTACGTCCGAAGCCGGTCATGACCTCGTCCGCGATGAGCAACGTCTTGTGCTCATCGCAAAGCGTCCGCACGCCCGTGAGAAACTCTCGCGGCCAGACGACCATCCCGCCTGCCGCCTGAAGCATCGGCTCGATGATGACCCCGGCCACGCGGCCGCTTTCCTCTTGCAGAATCTGTTCCAAACTGCCAAGGCAGTCGATCGCACAGGTAGAGCGCTCGAGCCCCAGGGGGCACCGATAGCAGTAGGGGGCCTCCGCTCGCGCGACCCGAAACATCAAGTCCCCAAATGCCTTCGTGAAGATTGACTCTTCGCTTACCGACATCGTGCCGACAGTGTCACCGTGGTAAGCGAATTTCAGGCCAACGAAGAGCCGCCGTTCGGGTTCGCCGCGGTTCTGCCAGAACTGGTAGGCCATCTTGAGTGCGACCTCGACGGCCGTCGATCCGTTATCGGAATAGAAAATCCGATTTAGGCCCTCCGGTAGGATTTCAGCCAGCCGCTCCGCCAACTCAACCGCCGGTGGGTGGGTAAAGCCCGCGAAGATGACGTGTTCCAGTTCCCGCGCCTGTCGCGCGAGCGCCTCGTTCAACTTCGGGTGACTGTGCCCGTGGATGTTTACCCACCACGACGAAATGCCATCAAGGATGCGCTGCCCGTCTTCTGTGTAGAGGTACACACCTTTGCCGCGCACCACCGGAATCGGCGGCGGGGCCGTTTGCATCTGCGTATACGGATGCCACAGCCGTGCCAGATCACGATCAGCCAATGACATCGTCGGTTTCACTTCCCTGGTTAGGCGGCCAGCAGTAGCTCGTCGTGGTCCAACCCCGACATCGCCCACTCACCCACCGTCGCCGCGGACAAATCACACAGCAACGGCATCTCACCTACGACCGCCAAGCGCCCATACTGTTCGATGGCCCGGCGGTTTTCTTCATTGGGTTCCCCGACCATCACCACACCCGCCAGTCGCAACGACCGGGCACGCAAGGCTTCGAGCGTCAACAAAGTGTGGTTGATCGTTCCGAGTCCCGAGCGGGCGACGACCAAGACCGGAAAGCCGAGCCGCACCATCCAATCGGTCATGAACTGGCTGTCGTTGAGCGGAACCAAGGCTCCGCCGGCGCCTTCGACAATCCAGCCGCGGTCGGCCGGCAGTCGAGATGCCATCGCCTCAAGATCCCGTAGCGCAATGCTTGTGCCAGCCAGCCGCGCCGCCAAGTGCGGCGACACCGGCCGTTCCAGTCGCACGCCTTCCGCAAACACCTCTGCGTCGGAACAGGCCCCGAGATCACGCACAACCGAAGTGTCGTCGTCCACTTCAATGCCGGTTTGAATCGGCTTCCAATACCCGACAGGGCCGGCGTTGCGATAGCGATGCATTAGCGCAGCGCAAGCGACGGTCTTGCCGACCCCGGTATCCGTACCTGTTACAAAGAGGCCGCGCTGCATGTCACCTTTTCCTTCAGGGCCGTCCCGAGGGACAGCCGAAACGCATCGAGATCCGCCTCGTGAAGCTTGGCGTTGACTGACACCCGCAGGCGCGACGTTCCCGCCGCGACGGTGGGCGGTCGAATCGCCCGCACATCAAAGCCGTCCTTCTGAAGCGCTTCGGCCGCTGCGACGGCACGTTTGTTATCGCCTAGCACGATGGGAATGATTTGCGATTCGCCTTTGGGTACATTGACGCCCGCTTCGGTAAGTGTCCGACGCAGTGTTTGCGCTAGGGTCAGCGTTTGCTCACGCAGCTCCGGTTCGCGCGCCACTACGTTCAAGGCGGCATCCAATGCGGCCGCCAACGAGGGCGGCGGAGCGGTCGAGAAGATAAAGGTGCGAGCGCGGTTGATCAAGAAATCGATGGCCCACCGCGGCCCCGCGACAAACGCCCCGCATACACCCAAGGCCTTGCCTGCCGTGTTCACACTCAGGAAGACGTCGCGGCCGATGCCGCTTCGCTCAATGAGGCCGCTTCCGTGTTCGCCGTAGACGCCAACGGCGTGTGCTTCGTCGACGATCAGCGTCGTACCCGTCTCGCGGCAGAGTGCGGCGTATTCTTTGAGCGGGGCAATGTCACCATCCATGCTGAATAGCGATTCGGTTACGAGGAAGCGTTGGCCGTGGCCGGTCTCCGACGCCAAGGCCTTGCGCAGGGCCGCTGCGTCGCAATGAGGAAAGATCACTCTCCGCGCGCGCCCGAGCCGCATGCCGTCGATCAGGCTGGCATGATTGGCTTCGTCCGAGAAAACGACATCGCCTTCATCCAGGAAGGAAGACAGCACTCCAAGGTTCGCCGCGTAGCCGCTTGAGAAGAACAGGCTCGCTTCCGCGCCCTTCCAGTGCGCGAAGCGTTGCTCGACATCACGGAAGCCTTTGCGCTCTCCGCGTAGCAGGCGCGAAGCCGTCGACCCGACGCCCTCTTGCAAGACCGCCTGCGCCATGGCAGCCCGGATCAGCGGATGCTTCGCCAGTCCGAGATAGTCGTTCGACGAGAGATCGATTCCGGTAGGTTGGCGGAGTTCCCGGCGCAAGCCCTGTCCGTCGATGTCATCAAGGACGCGGCGAGTACGGTCTTCGAGCTCAGCCATGATTGGCTGTCACGGCTGTGGGCGCTGTTGCCCGACGTGTTTCGGTGATGGGCTCGTCCATCAGTCGCATGCCCAGCTTGTCGAGCAGTTGCTGGTCGCGATCCATCTCGGGGTTGGGTGTGGTGAGAAGTTTCTCGCCCATGAAAATCGAATTCGCCCCTGCCACGAAGCACATCGCCTGCGCTTCGTCGGAGAGTGAAAGTCGACCGGCGCTGAGACGCACCATCGATGCCGGCATTAGGATACGCGCCGCCGCGATCATGCGTACAAGTTCCAGTGGATCGACACTGGGCTGCGCTTGGAGCGGAGTGCCTTCGACAGGTACAAGCGTATTGATCGGCACGCTCTCCGGATGCGGATCTTGGTTCGCCAATTCGCGCAATAGACTGACGCGGTCCGCGCGACCCTCACCCATACCGATGATGCCTCCACAGCAAACGGTGATGCCCGCATCACGAACGCGGCCCAAGGTGTCGAGCCGCTCTTGGTAACGGCGCGTTGTGATGATCTCGCCGTAAAATTCAGGCGAGGTATCGAGGTTGTGGTTGTAGGCGGTCAAGCCGGCTTCCGCAAGTTGTCCGGCCTGTTGCTCGGTCAACATGCCGAGAGTGCAGCATGCCTCCAATCCCAACGACCGGACGCCCCGCACCATCTCGACGACGTTGTCGAACTCTTTGCCTTCTGGAGCATCGCGCCAGGCCGCTCCCATACAGAATCGCGTGGCCCCGTTTTCCCGCGCCGTCGCGGCGGTCTGCAGCGTCTCTTCGACGCTCATCAGAGCCTCTCCGTCCACCTCGGTCTTGTAGTGAGCCGACTGCGGGCAGTACGCGCAATCCTCCGGGCACCCACCGGTCTTGATGCTGAGCAATGTGCATCCCTGAACCTGTTCCGGATCGTGGAATGAACGATGCGCCGTCTGCGCCCGGTAAAGCAACTCGGGAAGAGATAGTTCGAGAATGTCCGCGATCTCAGCGGATGCCCAGTCGTGGCGGAGCGGAATACGGTCGTTCATAGTCACCATGGAAGGAAAGTCGGCGGGCCGGATACTCCATTATGCGACACAGCCGTCGTTTCAGGCTGAAAGGCAGTGCGTTACAATAACCCCATAATTCCTATAGGGAAACGGTAGATTAACTTGGAGAGCCACAAGCGCAGCATCGTCAAAGCGGCCACCTATCGTTTTTTCGGCTCTCTCATCACCGGATTCATCGCCTATGCCCTCAGCGGCGCATGGGATGTCGCGCTGGGGGTGGGGTTCTTCGACGCCGTGGCCAAGATGGCGGCCTATTTCCTTCACGAGCGGGTTTGGGCCCGCGTCAAGTGGGGCGCTCCAAAGCCGCCCGACTATCAAATTTAGCCGGCCGCTCTTCCTGGCGGAGTCGTCGGCTCAGGCCGAGTCGTCCGTCTCGGTGCCGTGCTCGAAGGTATCCACTTCAAGCGGATCTTCGGTGGCGGGTTGCCTGAGCCGACTTCGCTTCCGCCGGCCTCCTTGCTGTCTCGAGCACAGATCGAGACGCGCGTCTTGGGCTTTCGTTGCCCGCCGTACATCTAAATCACTATCTGTCGGTTCGATTGATGAGATGGGCCACATGGGGATTCCTCCTCATCTTTGTTATCGGCCGAGAAGATACAAAATCTGACTCCGCTTAGGGGCAGAAAATGCTTTGATCTTGGACGAGCCGGAGCCTTCACGGCGTGTGATAAGGTCAACCCTATTGGAATATTGAGGAGTGTTGCGATGAGTTTGGAAGTACGTAGGGCGGCGGTATTGGGCGCGGGCACCATGGGTTCGCGCATCGCCGCTCATCTCGCGAATGCCGGTGTCGAATGCCTGTTGCTTGATCTCCCCGCGAAAGGCCAATCGACCGAAGCGGGCCGTAACGGCATCGTCGCCAAGAGCCACAAAGCGCTGCTCAAGTCGCGCCCGCCCGCCCTTTTTACCGCGGACACGCACCGCCGGGTTGAGATCGGTAATTTCGATGATCACCTGCCACGCCTTGCCGAGGCGGACTGGATCATCGAAGCCGTCGTCGAGAACTTCGATGCGAAACGCGAGATCCTCACCAAGGTCAACGAGCTGCGCCGCCCCGGCACTCTGATCACGACGAACACTTCCGGCCTGCCCATCGGAGGTCTCGCCGAGGGCATGTCCGACGATTTCCGCAAACATTGGCTCGGAACGCACTTCTTCAATCCACCGCGCCACATGCGTCTGATGGAGTTGATTCCCACGCCCGAGAGTGATCCCCGTGTCGTGCAATCTGTCGCGGACTTCTGCGATCGCCGGCTCGGCAAGGTCGTCGTTTACGCCAACGATCGCCCCAATTTCATCGCCAACCGCATCTTCCTGTTCTCCGTCATGCACACCTTGCAGGCGATGCAGGCACACGGCTTGACGATTGAAGAGGTCGATGCACTGACCGGACCGCTCGTCGGACGTCCCCGCATGGCGACCTTCCGCCTGGCCGACTTCACCGGAATCGACGTCTGCCTTTTCGTTGCGGAAACGCTTCATCGTCTTGTGCCGGACGACGAGAAACGTGACATCTACCAGCCGCCCGACTTTCTTCGCAAGATGGTCGAACAAGGTCTGATCGGCGACAAAGGCGGGCAAGGGTTCTACAAGAAGGTTAAGAGCAAGGGTGGTTCCGAACGATTGGTTGTCGACCTTGAGACGCTTGAGTATCAGCCGGCACGAAAGCCGGCTTTGCCGGAGTTGGCGGACGCTCAGAAGATCCGCGATCTCCCCGGCCGCATCAAGGCCTTGATCGAGTCCCCAACGCCCGCCGGCCGCTTCCTGTGGGACACGCTGAGTGAGCTCTTCCTCTATACGGCGGCGCGCATTCCCGAGGTGACGAACGACATCCGAGCCGTCGACACTACGATGCGGGCAGGGTTCAACTGGCAGCAAGGTATCTTCGAGATCTGGAATGGCCTCGGCGTCGAGCAGACCGTCGAGCGCATGCGGAAAGAGGAGCGCTCGATCCCGCCGTTGGTCGAGGCGGTGCTCGAAACGCCCGAGAAGTCTTTCTACCAGGAGCAAGATCTTTCGCTTACCTACTTCGATGTTTCAGCGAAGCGACATCAGCCCCTGGTCGATCCCGAGGGCGTCATCCGGCTTGCGTCCTTGCGAAGGCTCAAGCGTGTCTTGAAATCGAACGACAGCGCGAGCCTTGTGGATCTAGGTGACGGTGTCGTTTGTCTCGAGTTCCACTCGAAAGTGAATTCCCTCGACGAGGGCGTGCTCTCTCTGTTGAGCGAGACTATTGAAGACTGTGGCGAGCAATACCGCGCGCTGGTGATCGGCAACGACGGTCCGAATTTCTGTGTCGGCGCCAACTTGGCGATGATTCTTGAATGGTGTCAAGCGGAAGATTGGCAGCGAATCGAGCAAGGGGTTGATGAAGTTCAGGCGATCTTTCGCTCGCTTCGCAATCTCCCGAAGCCCACAATCGCCGCCGTGTTCGGTCAAACGCTGGCCGGTGGTTGTGAGCTTGCGCTCTATTGTGATCACGTACAGGCCGCCGCCGAGACTTACATGGGGCTCGTCGAAGTTGGGGCCGGGTTGATTCCCGCTGGCGGTGGTTGCACGGAAATGCTGCGCAGGCATACCGCTTTGCTCGAACCGAGCAACGATCTCAACCCACCCACACAGGCGGTCTTCGAGCGAATCGGGATGGCCAAGGTTTCCAACAGCGCGGCGGAAGCTCGCGAGTGGAAGTTGTTGAAATCCTCGGACGTCGTCACGATGAATCGCGACCGCCTACTCTCCGATGCCCGGCAGGCGGCCCATCTACTCGCCTCGACGCCCTACCAGCCGGCGAGCCGCTCTGAGATCCTCGTCGGCGGTCAGGGCGCCCTCGCCTCGCTGCAACTGGAACTCTATATGATGCACGAGGCTCGCTACATCAGCGACTATGATCGCCATGTCGGAGCCAAACTAGCCAACGTGCTTTCCGGCGGGCCTCTGACTCAGCCCAGTTGGGTCTCCGAGGAATATCTGCTCGGCCTGGAGAAGGAAGCGTTTCTATCTCTATGCGGGGAAGAGAAGACGCAGCAGCGCATGCGTCACATTCTGGAAACAGGCAGGCCTCTCCGTAACTAGGTACGGCCTTTCCACGAGAGGTGGCCCGCGTCCTCCCGGCGGGCAGGACCGGCGTCCGCGCCGGTCTCCCATTTCAATGCCGCTTCGATATCAGCGGTTGTAAATCGGCGTCGGGCCGTGCAACTCCTGCCACACCTGATCGCAAGCCGCGGTCTGCTCCGCGCTCAAGAGCGGCGTTTCAAGGGCCGTGAGGTTCTGCTCAAGTTGAGGCAGACTCGAGGCTCCCAAGATAATGCAGTGCGCTTGTTCTTGCTGTAAGAGCCAGCCAAAAGCAAGTTGCACCGGACTGAGTCCCGCGTCTTTGGCGATCTGCTCAAACTTCCCGACTGCTTCGAAGAACGGATCGTGCCAGTAGCGTTTCAAGTACATCTCATTGCCGTCGAACCGCGTACCCGGTAGGGGAGCCTTGTTCTTCTTCTGCTTACCCGTGAGGAGTCCGCCGCCGAGGGGGTTGTAGCAAACGTTACTAATGCCCATTCTCTTAGTGAAGGCCAGATACTCTTGCTCGATACCCCGCGCCGCTAAGTTGTACATCGGTTGAGCGATCCAAGGTTTGTCGTACCCTTTCTTTTCGCAAATCCAATGAATCTCGCAGAGTTGCCAGGCACTATAATTTGACGTCGCCGGATAGCGGATCTTGCCTTCTTCCCGCAGTTCCTCCATCGCGTCCAACGTCTCTTCAATAGGCGTGTCGTAGTCGGGCTGGTGCAGATAATAGATGTCTAGGTAGTCGGTGTTGAGCCTTCGTAGAGACTCTTCGATTCCCTTGCGAATCGCGGGCCGTGACAAACCGACATACTCGGTGGGCGTCCCCATGGCACCCCGCACCTTGCTTGCGAGCACGATACCTTGGCGGCGCGCCCCAAGTATCCGGCCTAGAAACTCTTCCGAACGGCCTTGGTTATAAACATTCGCTGTATCGAAGAAGTTGATTCCAGCGTCGAAACATTGGTCGAAGATACGCGTTGACTCCTCAAGGTCGGCCTGTGAGCCGAATGTCATCGTGCCCATGCAGGCGCGGGATACATTGAGATCAGTATGAGCAAGCGTTTGTTTATCCATCCAGCCGGTACTCCCTTTGTTGTTATTTCTAGTGGTGTAAGGTTGGGGCTTATGTTAGCATTGGGTCACTATGCCTGATGCACTTGCTCTACTAATTGCAGAAAGAGATCGCTTGAACCAAGCGATCGAGATCCTTCAAGGAGATGCCGCGCCGACGCAGAAGCGCGGTCCAGGCCGACCTCCGGGATCTAAGAATAAGCCAGCTAAAACGCGCGGCCGCAAGCCGATGACTTCGGCCGACCGGAAAAGAGTATCCGAAAGAATGAAGAAGTATTGGGCGAAGCGCCGCAAAGCCGCTAAGTAACAGGAGGGGCCCTTAGCAGCCTGTGTCTAAAAACCATTTGGTGTTGAGGATGTTTGGGCGTAGACTGGCGTCATGGCGATGGGAACACGGGTGAAGCGGCGGCGGCGGCAGGAACTGTTCTACACCGCCGAGGTGGCTGAAGCACCGGGACATCCGTTCTACAAACGACTCAACGAAACGCTCGATGCAGCTGGCTTCGACGGCTTCTGCGAAGAACGCTGCCGGTCGTTCTAC
>Ga0302123_10000045_pt1:82500-90266 | contig 90266 bp, 55 predicted proteins | sample CB21_321_MG_FD_203109 | JGI IMG/M metagenome (GOLD analysis project Ga0302123, IMG submission 203109) | Marine microbial communities from Western Arctic Ocean, Canada - CB21_32.1 | ecosystem: Environmental > Aquatic > Marine > Oceanic | place: Canada: Western Arctic Ocean... | reverse complement strand
CGGGGCAACTCTGAGGGCCGCCTATCCCGCCGGACTGCGACCTTACGGAGAAAACAGCTCCCACGCTGCAAAAACCGCCGCATAATCCGCGCCCCACAGAGACTGGACCCATTCGCGAGAGCATCAAGCTGATCGACGACCACGACAGTCGGCCGGGATTTCGCCAGGACGGAAACGCATTCCGGGACGGGAGCCGGCAAACGGAGCTCCTGAGACAGAATCACCTGCGATGCGACATGGTGAGGCACCTGGTCGGCCTTGATCGCCAGTACGGGGACGCCAGAATCGATGAGCCGTGCCGACAAGACAGAGAGCAACGCCGATTTGCCTGCTCCTGGTACCCCCAGCACAACCGTCCGCACTGCGTCAGGGCCGCGCAGCCGCGCTTCAAGAGTCTGGATTTCAGGGCGATCGAACCATTCGCCATTGGAGAGTCGCTTTTCCCACCTGAGAAGTCCTCGCGATGCGCTGCTGAAACTGCGCGACACTTGCGTCGCCGTCAGAGTGGCCGTTGGCGCAAGAGCGGTCGCGCCGGCGGATTCCTCGGATACCGGTCGCAATATCAGGTCGAGCCTCTTGACAACTGCGTCGGCGACATCAGCCACGGATCCGTCAATGACTGCCCGAATCGTGAAGAACTCATGGACGAGGTCACAAAAGACCTTGATGCGGTCCGTAAGAGCAACGCCACATTCTTCACGACATTCGGGCCACCATGTCTTTGCAAACGTGAGCAACTCGGCGGGAACACTTTTCGTCCCGAAATGTTTTGATAACGCCGCCTCCGCGACCTTCCGCCATTTCTCCTGATACTCAATTAGGTCTTTTGCGTTCTTTGAGAGCTTTGACGAAACGTAAAAGACTACCTCGCCGGGACGAACCGGGATCGTGCCGTCCCACACATTGGTGAAGAGTTTCGCAAGCTCCTTCTTCACGTCGGAAGGACCAAGATCCTTTGTGTAACGTTTGCACTGAATCAATCGAAATAGAGGCTCGCCCGTTACGTCAACGGTGTGATGAACGACGTCCTGTCCACCGTCCCGTGTTTCGCCGTAGAGCACCACATAATCCGACGGATGTTGCCGCCTGAGCAGCAGAAAGCTCAGAATTTCGAATTCCACACTGGACAGCTTTCCGAATGGCAGCGAATGCTCACCTTCCAGCCATGGTGGCAGACGGTGCTTCGTTATCCGTGCCCTCGCGACTTCGGTGTCTGTTGTCGTCGAGCGAGTGGCCATTGATCAAGGTTTCCGCCGTCATTCGGTGTTTGCGATCCGTGATTCGGTTCCCGGCGTCTACTAACACGCTGTCGCGACACCAGAGTCGTATCTGACCGAATATTACCTGCTCGTGCGTTTCCAGTCAGGCCGGTGCTGGGTCCCTGATCGTTGGAGGCACTCCTCTGCAGCAATGCGGTCACCTAATTGGCGGAATCAGCGAGATCGCATTCAGCTCCCGCTCACGACAGAGTCGGGCGCCACGGAAGTACTTCCTGCCGGGACACGAGGAGTCGCACTTCTGGGCTGTTCTCCCCGACTTGGTGACCTTCTGGTGCCACAGTCACTCGCGACAGAACTGAGCCCGGCCCACGCCCGTGGACACGGCGGAGAAGACCACGTCGCCGCCGGTAGCTCCTGAGCCAACTTGTCACCTGCAACGGGTCTGTCACTTTGCGGCGGGTTTGATTGCGAAGCTCTTGGTGAAGGACGCGTTGTTGAAGATCAACGCGACTCGTGCGTCTCCTTCCACCTTCAATGATTTGGCTCGACAGCCTCCGCAACAGAGTCCGACTTTTGCTCCCGCAACATCAACGCTGAACTTCGGGTTCAGTTTGCGGCCACTCACCGGGCAGATGGTGATTCGGGCCTGGCCGGTCAGGAATAACTGGTGGTTCGCCTTGGCGGAATGCTCGGCCAGGTTGTCGCTGAATTCCTTACGACAACCCGGGCAGCAGAAGTGCAGTTTTCCACCTTTGTAAGGCACCGCGAATTCAGGTTTGGCTGGATCGCCCGAGAGCAGACACGAGACACTGGCCAGACCGGTGAAGGCACCGGGCGCCGGTGCCGGACCAAATCCGGCGGCCACGGCGCCGACGGTTTCTCCTTCTCCTCGAATGCGGTTCAACAGACGCACGCGCTGTGCGAACTGAGGTTCCAGTTCCAGTACCAGTTTGTATTGCTGAATCGCCTTGTCCTGGTCGCCGGTGCTCCACCAGGCATCGCCAAGTGTCAGATGCAACCGCGCGGAAAGCGGATTGACTTCGACCGCCTTCGCCAGAAATTCCAGGTACTTGTCGTTGTCGCCTTGCCGCCGGTAGCGTCGGGCTACGACCGTCATGGCGTCAGCCAGAGTGGCCTCGTACACATTCCGGTCGGCTGCGATGGCCTTTTTCAGCCGTGCGATGTAGCTGTCGAACTGGCCCAGGCCGAGTGCCGTGCGGGCCCATTGCGACCAGAACAGGCCGGTGTCGGCTTCCTTAACGTCTTCAGCAAGTTCGGCGTAGATCGGATCGGCCTTGGCATAGCGATATGCACTCAGCCAGATGTTCGCTTCGAGAAATCGGATCTCGAAAATATCGATGCCCAGCTCCTGAGCTCGCGTGGCCTGGAAAATCGCAGACTTCGGACCGGTCACGTACCAGGTGTCCGCCTTACCAGGGACTGCATCGATCAGGAACAGGTTGTTGCTGATCTGTCCTGCTTTGCCGCCCAGTACCTGGGCCTCGCTGACCCGACCCAGGTAGTTGTGCAGATTGAAGTACACACTGGCCAGTTTGAAGTGGAATGCGCCGGATGACAGTCCCAGTCCGGCAGCGGTTTCATAGGCCTTGGCCGCTTTCGCAAACCTCGCTCGCGCCAGATAAACATTGCCAAGCTGGTAATGGTCCGTGCGATTTCGCGGGTTCAGTTTGACGGCTTCTTCGAAGTACTTGCGCGCCTGATCGAAGTTCTCCTGGTGATAGTGAGACTCGGCCAGCAGGTGGTACAGCGAGTACGTGTGCTTCAACTTAAGTAGCGGCTCCAGGATGGCGATGACCCGTTCCGGCTCTTTCTGCGGTGTCAGCAGCTCGGCCAGTTCCAGTCCGGCTTCAACGTGATCGGCGTTGTTCTGCAGAATGTCTTCGAGCACTTCGGCGGCCTGTGCGTTCTGTTTCACCGATCGATGTGCCCGGGACAGCAACAGCTTGTAGCTGGTCTTGGCCGGATTGGCCGCGACTGCGTCTTTCAGCTCCTTGATGGCGTCCAGAGGCTTGCCCTGGAAGAAGAGTTTACGGCCGGCCTGAAACAGCTCTTCGGCCTTCTTCGCCTCGGCTTCCGACACCGTGGGTGCCGGGTCAGCCGTTTCGGCAGCGGGCTGAGCTGCGGCTGGCTGCGCCTCGTCGCCTGGTTGTTGCGCCGACACGAACGACACGGCTGTGCAGAGAATGATGAGCAGGGGCAGTCGCCATGTGGTTTTCATCGGATTCTTCCTGCTGCTGCCGCGACGCGGCTGAAATTTGAGAATCAAACAAGTTCGTGTTGCATTTGAATTACTTGCGGTACGTTTTGATCCAGGTGATCTGCTGTGCCGCGAGTGTGACTTTCGGATGCTTGTTGAATTTCTGACGGAAGACTTCGTAGGCATCCATTGCCTCGTTCCAGCGACCGAGCTGCTCCAGGACTTCCGCCCTTCCGAACTGAGCGTCCGCCACTCGCGTGCTGCCCGGGTAGTTGCGGATAAAGGTCTGGAAGGCGTCCGCCGCTGCTGCGTAGCGACCTTCCTCGACCTGGAAGCGGGCCACTTTCCACGCCGCGTCTTCGGCCACCGGAGTACCGGGGAACAACTTCACGATTCGCTGGTACGTCTGCATGGCGGCGGCTCCGTCCTTCAGCCGCGTTTCCAGAATCTCTGCAATCTTCAGCAGCGACTGATCGGTGCGGTCGCCCAGGGGGTAATCGGTTGCCGCTCGTGAATACACCACGACGGCTTCGCGATAGGCGTCATTGATTCGGTCACGGCGATTGGCAATCTGCAGAGCCGTTTCGGATTCCGTCATCTGTTCCGCCTGAGTCACCTCGCAGAACAGTTGACCGACGCTGGACGTGTTGTACCGGAAGGCAGCAAACGCGTCGTTCAGGGCGAGCTTCTCGGCGTCACCTTCTTCTTTAATCATGTCACGTGTCTGAGCCTCGGCAATCTTCTCGAGCTTGCCGCGGCGGTTGAATCGCGCGTAGGCCATTTGCTGTTCGGCCAGGTTGGAGTAATAGCGGGCCTTTTCCTGAGTCACGGCGGCCAGAGCCTGGGCCTGCTGTTCGTAACTGGCGGCGAGCAGGAACAACGCGTCGTCGGCCAGGGCGCTGCCTGGATACAACTGAGGCACCTTGAGCAGTTCGGCTCGGCCATCGTCCATGCGTCCCAGCGACAGCAGCGATCTGCCGATCTCAAGTTGAGCGTCGTCAGCCACGTCGCTGTTCGCGAAGCCCGAGACGACTTTGCGAAACTCCTCGACCGCCTTGATGGGATTCTGCAACTGAGTCAGGACCGTGCGGCCAATCTGGAATTGAGCGTCGTCTTTATTGCGATCGACGTCGTCATCAGTGAGCAGATCCTGAAACCGGCCGAGCTGTTTGAGCACGTCGATTCGTGTCCTGGCCATCGGTGCCTGAGCGTGCTTCGGATATTCGTCGAGGAAGTCCTCGTACAATCCGCGAGCTGTGGCCCACTCGCCCAGATTGATGCGACACTCGGCCACATCCAGTCGAGTCTGCGGGATGATCTCAGTTCCCGCGTAATCCTCGACCACACGCTCGTAGGCAGTGATTGCATCTTCCCAGACCCCATTCGCCTGATGCGTGTTGCCAATCGCGTGCAGTGCTGGGGCAGCCCGCGCGTCGGTCGGGAAGCTGTCAACGAACACGCCGTAGACATGCAGAGCTTCCAGGTATCGTTGCTGAGACCCAAGTTGCTGGGCGAGGCCGAAGATCTCCGTGGGGACAGACGCGTCGCCCTCGTTGAGACTCAAATATTCGTGATAGGTTTCGACAGCGCGGACGGGATTGGACAGGCTGGACGCGTACAACTGTGCGATCCGCAGTGTTGACTGTGCCGCCAGATCGCTGGTCGGGAAGTGATTCGAAATCCACCGCAGAACTTCAATGGCGGCCTCGTTCAGGCCACCATTCGCGAGCTGTTCGGAGATGCCCCACAGGCGGTTCGGGAAACCGGGCGCGTCCGGGTGGCCCGGAGCGGTCTGCCACAAATTCAAGACGGCCTCGGCCGATTGCACGAGCAAGCCGCCGGCGCGCTCACGATTGAACGGGGCCACAAGCTGCGACTCACGTTCGTAGCTTTCGACGATCAGCAATCGCGCGGCGTTGACCCACTGGGCCTTACCTGCCCACGCCTCGATGAAGTCCGCGATTTCGCCACGCGCCTGCTCGAACTGCTGGTGTCGGGCGTTAACCCATTCCTGATCAATCAGCTCGGCCGGTTGTCGTTTCGACACCTGGACGAATCGGTCCGTCAATGCCCGGTAGGCGAGTGCGACGCGCTCCTGATCTTCGGGGTTATCCGCCAGGTACTTCCTGATCAGCACGATGGCTCGGTCCGGCCGGACCTGTCCCTCGAAGAAGCCGAACATCCACATGATGTGTGTCCGAGCCTGGACAGAGATCGCGGCGTTTTGTGGTGTCTGATCGAGGACCAGCTTGATCAGAATGGCGTAGGCGTTGTCGGCCGCGTCGTTCTGACGCGTGATCTCGGCCTCGGACAGGACCGTGCCCGAGGGCAACACGACTCCGGTCGCGGTCCGGGCACCGCCTTTGCCCTCCTTCTCCCCTCCTTCTTCATCCTCGTCTTTGAATCCTTCCAGCATGGCAATCCGCTGAAACTGCCGCGCCTGCGACTCACGGATCATCGCCAGCGAGTCACCACTGGGACGGCTGGCCGGCAGTTCCGCAGCCTGTTGTGGAGTCAGTTGGGGGATAGCATTTAGAACAGGAGGTCGCCTCGTCCCGGGTTTTGGCGTGCCGGGCGGTGGACTATCGCCGGGTTTGCCCCCTGGCAGTTTTGTTGCCGCGGACGCAAACCCGCCGCCACCACCACCTACACCGCCAAATCTGACTGGTCCGCTTCCTTCGTTCACATCGTCGTATTTTGCGATCAGCCCACCGGCCATGATCTGGCCCAGTTCGGTATTGTCTCGAAGGGACCGCTCGGCCGATTGCGGAGGCGTGGGCGTCAGCAGAGCCAGACCCTGTTGGGGATCCAATTCGCCCAGCCAGGTTGCAGCACTCAGCAACTGCAGATGCGACGGCGAGCGGAAGTTGGGTACGGCAGCGGCGAATTTCGCCAGCACGTCACGTACAACCGGCCAGCCCCCCGCCTCACCATACGTGCGGGCGATCGAGAACAGTTGATCTTCGGCTGCCGGAGCCTGATCACCGGTTGGGTACTTCTGCAGGTAGGCGGCCAGGGCCTGAATGGCCGCTGCATGGTCGGCTGTCAATTCTGTCGGGGGAGTGACTTTGTCTGGTCGTTCCTGAAAGCTCGCGAGAGCCTTTGAAACGGAAATACCAACGACCTGGTACTCGATCTGTGCAGCAGTCGTCAGTTTGGGCTGAGCTTCCAGGAATCCGGTCAGCACGGCACTCGCGCTATCGAACGCCCGATAACTTTGATACTCGACTGAGATGGCGAGTACCTGGTTCACGGCGGCTGCGGCGTATTCGGACTGCGGGAATAGCGTGATCAGACCGCTGAGCAGTTTGAGTTCCGCGGCATGTTGCTCGTTGATTGCGATGGCGCCGCGGTCGTCGGTCCGCGTCGCTGTGCTGGCAAGAGTCCGGGCCGCCTGAATCTCGAGTAGCCCGGCCCGCATCCAGATAGACCAATCGGCGAGCGAGGCCGCGCCGGCATCGCCTTCGCCGACCGCGGCAATGACTGAGCCAGAGAGATCGTCGCGTTGCAACCCGGCATAGCGACTGGCCAGCGACCCCGCGATCTGAATCGCGATCTGTCGGTTCACGGGTGTCGCCGACTCGTTAACGATCGCGACCGCTGCTACGAGCGCTTCCGTGATTTGCTCAGAGAGCGCCGCGCCAATCGTGCGACGAGCGGCCAGCAATCGTTCTTCAGTCCGCGCAGCCTGGCGAATGGCCAGTCGCACCTGTGCCCACCGGCCATCGACGCCTGCCTGGCCTGCATAGAACAATGTCAATGCCTGGCTGGCCTGCGTCCATTCGTCGGCTGTCGTGTAGCGCGCCACGATCTTGTCTGCTGCCTTAGTTGCCGTCGCGTCGGCGGGGTACTGCCCGACGACCAGTGAAAACATCGTCAGAGCAACGGAATCGTGGACGTCGAGTGCCGCGTCCGGATCTCGAAGAACGGCCGAGCGCGATTTCTGAAACTCACTTGCCCCAATCGCGGCATGTCGGGCACCCAGCCCGACCAGCAGCGTCCGATGAGCTTCGCCAGGCGGCAAAGTGACCGGTGCGCGAGCAAAGTCGATGTCAAGATCGGCGAGCCCGTCTGCGATCCCAAATTGAAGCAGCCCAGTCGCCAGATCATCGACCACACCGTAACGATCAACCTGAACGAGCATTTGAGCGACAACCTGCTTTCGCTGTTCCTCGGTCACAGCGAACCTGGCAAGGGCAATCAGCATTGCCGCCTGCACATCGTCAGCGCGGCTGAGGATCGTGCCCTTCTGGCGTCCGGGTGCCGGGCGGCTCAGAGCCCCTATCTGACCGGAAGTATTCAGCAGAGACTTCACTGCATCCGCATCA